>Ga0307513_10000374_pt1 | contig 64978 bp, 53 predicted proteins | sample 15_EM_MG_FD_202174 | JGI IMG/M metagenome (GOLD analysis project Ga0307513, IMG submission 202174) | Populus trichocarpa ectomycorrhiza microbial communities from riparian zone in the Pacific Northwest, United States - 15_EM | ecosystem: Host-associated > Plants > Roots > Unclassified | place...
TCCCCCCCCCCCCCCCCCCCCCCCCCCCCCCCCCCCCCCCCCCCCCCCCCCCCCCCCCCGCCCCCCCCCCCCCCCACAGAGGCTCAGTATGGGACTAGAAGGCTTCAAGCAGTCTGTCTAGGGCAGTGATATCTCAAGTTTGCGGTCTTTGGCTCGGACGGCGATCAATACGGGGTGGTGGGGGGGGGGGGGGGGTGTCTTTCAGGAATTGGGGTGGGACTATATATGTGATGAAAGGGGTAGCTGGGGAAGACGGCGAGGGGCTATTGCAAAGAGTGCTCGCTTATGATCCTGCTAGTCGATAATCCTAGCACATATTCAGTGGATACCGAACTGGAATCTTCACTGGTTATACCTGACTGAGGATTCGGTTCTCCCCGGCACGAGGTGGACTATTGGCCGTTGTCGAACGATAACTAACTTACCATATAATCCGGCAAAAAACTCGGATTGGAGTTAAGGCGAGCTATAGGGAAACAAATGGAACCGAGCCAACAGGAGGGCACGAAGAATACCGAATTGCCACAGTTTATAAAGGACTCGCCACAGTTTAAGCATACAGAAGAGCGGCGATGGGGTGCTCTTAAAAAAATCCTTCACTAGCGTCAATCCGACTTTTGCCTGATTATTTTCAACAACAAGGTTCAGGCACAGCGGATTCGGAGTTCAGATACGGATTGACGCAAGTTGATTGTATATAGCAGATATAAAATGAATGCGATTCAGACAAAAGACTTATCAAAGGAATGGACAATCGGAAAGTGATCAAACGGAAGTGAGGAATAAGATAGGACAAACAAGGACAGAAAGGAATTGCGATGAACTGATGATGAACAAATCAAGGGAAAAACAAGCTTCCTTATATCCTATCCTTCCTCCGTAACATGCTACCAGCGCATGCACAATCTTGCTCCTCGGTTCCTCCCACTCAGTAGTTGCGATATCCTCTTTCCCGAACCAGGTCTGAGGTTTGATCAGAATTTCCCGAGGGTATCGAAAATGTGGCCAGCCATAGGCTGTATGTGAAGCCGAGGGTAAAGCTGATGTTCGGTTATCGTGAGTGTTCCTGTTTCAGTGCGGTGTGATTGGAGTTTGATCCTATTGCGTCGAGTATGCAGGATCAATGTCTGGGGTCGTCCGAAGCTAATGGTGGTGGAACAGTCCTCGAGCAATGGTGTGTAACAGATGATGGTAGTAGCGTTTCTTATCCAGCGCGCATGGAAATATATGCATATGATGAGCAGCCTAATTTCCAACAGATTATACGATAATAAATGGCTCAACAGTCGAATGCTCGAACTAGACTAAAGGCTAGACTATTAGGTATGTATAGTCGGAAACTTCATTCACTCATCAAAACCAACTAACCAAACATAAGTATATATAAAAGTGATGAACCCATCTTGGTCATTCCATCGCTTCCCGCACAAGTCGACTGCTCTCCATGTTGACCTCATTTGCCTGCGTACTTCAGTAATAGGAATAAAGGAAAAACATGGCCACAAACCCTTCCGTCAATCTTTTAACTCTTGGACAAGTGAAATCTAAAGGCATTTTCTATCTTTGCCAACTCTAACTATCGGCTTCCGCCAACCCTAGCAGCTGTGATCAGTGTTCCCAACGGGCCCTCCTATAGGCCGTATAGGCTTAGTACCGGTTGTCTGGTAGGCCTGCCTACACGGCCTAGGCCAGCCTACTCTTAGCGAGCCACGATGCAGCGTCTGCGGCAAAAATTCACAATTAATGTTCTCCGATTACTAAATAGCATTGAAAATATAAGAATAGTTTCGCTTTATTAGCAAAAATACTACAGATATAGTAGTTAATTAATTAATTAAATTAATTGTAGAAAAAAATTGAGGACACGGATGTTGAAACAGGTGGGGGAATCATGATATCCTTAAAGCGATCTCTTCCCAACGCTAATTACCGGGCCTATAGGCTGGCCTATGAGTGGCCTGGCCTGTTGGGAACACTGGCTGTGATTGGGAAGTTCCCGCAGTAAATATGCACGGCCGGTCCTGTGTGTCCAGTGGAACGAGAGTTCTGTTCTAACCTCGGTCCTTCCCTCGTATCTTTCCACAGGGACTATTTTCCAGAATTTCTGGTATCGTTGGAGTGATAGGTGTCTCAAGAAGATGGTTGATGTTGCGGATTGAGTGGCTGGACCAGGAATGACTGCGAGCTGCCTATGTATGAGGGCTGGTATGATGTGAATATAGTGTTCTCAACGGTCCAGGGACCCCCATAGGGCCCGACCTGGCTACTGCCAAGAGCCCTGGACTGGACGGGACCGCAGAGGGTGGTCCATCCTCGTCCCGGAAACCTCAGGACAGCGGCCATTGCTAAGGACGGCGGGCCCTACAATGTATGACAGATTGGCTTGGGGGACTGTGGGGGACTGCGAGGAACTGCGGGGGACTGCCAGGTAGGGTTTTTTGTGCCTTTCAATAATTTTGTGTGCCAGGCGGAAGTAGGGACTTGTCTAAAAGGCAATAAAAGAAGTGACATTCTATTCTAACAACTGGAGGGAATGGAATCTTATTGGATAGAGTCCCTCCCAATAACACACAAGTGCCAAAGTGGAAAATGCATCGGAAATTTGGTAGACTTGTGAAAATAACAATGAAGCACGAAATCCATCCGCATTGTCCTTGATATCTTCTAGTGAACAAGAACCTGCTATAAAGAAAGTCTTTCACACAGTCAACCATTGCGATGCTACAACCCCAGAATCTGTGATAGCCACTGAGTTGCATTTCCTCCAAACCGAGTTACAGCAAGGGAAAGAAAAGCGAGTGACAAGGAAAAACACCAAAAACAAAGGAAAAAATATGGTAAACATAATACCAATACGTAAAAAGAAAGAATACAAAAATGATAGGAAAAAAAGAGTGAACCCCCCCAATACCATGCTCTTGGCGAGAAACCCTTCCGCATACAATTGACCGAGAAATATACCATCAAAAAAGTGAAACTTGTTCAAAGAACTGCCTTGCCACCGACCCACAATAAACAACCTCCCCTTCCTTACCACTCAGCTTATGTTAAAAAATCCTGGAGAAAATTTATAAAAATACCAACAGGCCTCAAGTATCATAATTCTTCATTTTTTATCTGATTTTTACATTACTTTTGCGTCACCTGATGAATAAAAAGAGAGGGGAAACTGTGCGTATGGGCAAATATTTTGTGGTTACTCATAACATGAAACCCTGTGATGGTATGTTTTCCCCAAGAATAGCATTCTAAAGGTATCCCCCTTGCTTTCCTTGGTATTTGAAAGGTTTTCTCAGGGAAAAAGTGAGTGACCCCCGATGACTTTCAAAGCCAGGGACAGCAGCGGGACTGCGGGTGACTGCGGGGGGCCTAGTATGAGACATTTCCCCCGGGGGACGGTGGGGCCCTAGTCCTTGGTGGTGGGTCGCAGGGCAAGTTTGGAAAAAGGATGGACGGGACCACACAATGCAGTCCGTCCTTGCCCTGGCCCGGGACGGACCGACTGCCCGGTTTAAAACACTGGGTGAATATGAAATCTCCATTGCTGCGCTGGACCTGGAAGTTTGTATGTATATTTTCCCAGAGTTACTGTTATTTTTTAGATACTGGGAACGGTTGAACAAGACACTATTTGGGATTGGCTCGGACTTTCCGGGCTGTCCATGGACCAGATGAGTGATGTCTCATGATTTCAGCTCTGCCTATATATATTCCGAGGGCTGGATGAACGAGTGCGGTATTATGGTTGTTGTTACATGTTATTGGGTTTGCTCAGACGTAGGGCTGTGTTGCCCGTTAATATACGGAGCGTTGGGGACTCACCGGCCCGTGAGAGATCCCACGTGGCCCGCTAGACTCTGCGCAAATATCCCGGCTCAGGCGCTTGTTGGAGGATGGTGCCTTTCATAATTCTCCTGTCTCATCCGCGATGTCTCCCTCACTTTAAGGTGAGCGAGTGGGGCGAATGAGCTGGGTGGGAATCTCGAAGATTAGGTTTGCGTATATCCCTCTGCTCGGGAATTTCTGCTGCCTCAAGTGACGGGGGGCTTGGGCACATTCCGTAATCTAGGGAATTGAAGTGGTGCAAGGGTGGTAGCCATATCCCAAACTCCATAGGACGATGAAGTATCTATTGATAGGAGCAAGATATGGGGAGCCCAAGCTGGTGGGGTTTGGAGTCAGAATGCATATTCCCACTGGTGGATAAATAAAGTGATGTACCGCCGGCAGAGGCATATTTTAGTCGCTAAATATAAAGGACGGTTGGCGGCTGCTGGGAGCGGGAGCCGGTTGCCAGAGTTTACCGCATTACACAGCGCGCTCTGGCTCACATTTAGTCCCGCCATTGGCCTGTTGGGGATAGGGGCCCCGGGCACCCAAAAGAAAAAGTGGGATTATGGTCCGCTGTCAGCCCCTCCCGAGTCCCGCCTCCACAATCGGCGGGCTGGGCAATTAGGATACTATTTGGGAGTACCTAATACTCCTTCTAGCGGCTGGCACATCAGGTTTCGTATGTTTCGAATATCTGTTTGAAAAGTGATTGACCGGGGAAGTCATTTTAACTAGGTGGGGAATTATATTCAAGCGGATATCAGAAGGCCATACACTTCTGGGGGGGTGATCAAAAATCCGCAAGCAGTGTTCATAGAGTGGAGCACTGTGAAAGAGCTGCCCAGCCATGAGCCATGAATCAAACTGGATCAACCTAAATTTGCATTCGCTCATGTCCATGTATGCGCCTACTCCTTTTACGAGGTTTTAGGAACTACTTCCTGGGCTCCAATCCATAGGAATAAAAGAAAGTTAGTAGCTAGCGAGAGGGTGCAAGTATGGAGCTGCGGTTGGCATCTCCGGTCGTGGTACTTTCGAGAAGCAAGACACTGGGAACTGCGATACCCTGGGCCTCTCTGCATTGGCGGGTGCATTCCCTTTGGAACCATACCTGCCAAGGAATGATTTCCAATGATCCCAGGACTGTAGAGTTAGCTGTCACAACGCTTCTTTTCACAGGCCCTTAGAATGAAGTGTAAGAACATATATAGAACCAACTCCCTGAGATGCTATTTTCAAGCTGAACCAAAACAAAGGAAAAGAAGAGAAACCCAAAAAAAAAACCAACATCCATGCATATGTGAACCCGAGAACGATACCTGAATAAGAATATTCAAAAAGAATGAAATGGGAAATAGGAAATGGGAAAAGAACACGATGCTAAGAAAAACAAGAGCACACAAGACGTTATGTTCCAGAATCAGGTCACCAGTTCCTGCACTAGGGACCCACATTTACCGATGAAGGAGGAAAGAAAAGAGGGGGAAAATAAGATTAATCTAACAAGAAACTGCTACATACACCCACTCACCGCACCCCCGTAAATGTCTTTTTTTTCTCCAAGTTTTTCTTTTCCTTTCTTTGGCTGGTTGGCTGAACGGTACCCGGGACGAACCGGTGATACTGAATGCTTGGGACTGCCGGCTTCCCCCACGTCCCCTTGGCCAATGTTTATCCTGAAAGGTTTCCCAATTCCCGTATCTTGTTGATGTGTCGAGATGGAGCAGGATAGTTATTGGTTTGAGGAAAGAGAGGAGGCCGATGGAAATCGCGGTCGCAATCAGAAGGTCTCACAGTAGGCTTACCAGCCAGCTCCAGAGACATTAGCCTACTTACCCACCCACCCACCCACATCTGTCCGCCCATCCACATCCGTCCTCCCACCCAGATCTATCTGCGGTGCACTGCTACAAAGGAAAAGCACGCCCAACCTGAGAAACCTATCCCATGTGCGCAAATATAGCGTTCCAGTTGGATTCAATAACAGCTCTCGCAATCTCCCGCATCTTGGAACGTGTCGCCTCCGCTTCTCTGTCGGGACGCATGGGCCAACACTTCAACCCGATGGGCCCGTCCGGGAAGCGATAACCGCCCTCTCCTATTAATGGTGTCTGCTCAGTATTTGCCACGCTGAGGAGGTCGTTGAATCTCCCACAGAAAACTTGCGGATCTGCTAGGGCTTCCATGATAATCATGTCCCGAAGGCCGGAGCGGGTGAGTAGGGGCATGCCCCCCTCGACGGGTGTGAAAGTTTGCCGATGTTCTACTGGGACGCTGTTCATCTGCTGGTCATGGCTGCGTGTGCCCTGTTGGCTGTCCCACCCGCAGATCTGGTAAATGAGGAGGGTCTGTTGGTCGCTCCAGGCGAGCCCATGGGGATTTTGCATGCTGCTGGTGATGAATAGATGGAATATATTGTCTCGTTCGTGGTAGCCCAGTAGGGCCATAATGTAGCTGACCTTTTCCGGCTCAAAATTGCCACTTCTTGGCTCGTGAGCGTGAGAGATGGAGTAGTGTATGGAGTCGATTAGGCGTTCGAAGCGGTCGGAGGGTGTCTTTTTCTCTGTGATCATGCGGCCCCAGAATGGGTGTGGTTCACCGGGGGCATACTGCAGCGGGGTCCCACCGCCAACTAGTGGGAAACCGTTCTGTAACGAAACTCCGACTTTAAGTTGGTATAATTTATGATCTTTTGTATGGCCGTTTGATGGTTGCGCTTCTTTCTGGCATCCGGAACAAAGGTCGTAGTTGACGCATGACATGCAGTGGTATCGTGGTTCGAATTGGGTGACAATTCGCCCGCAAAAACTGCACCGGGCAATCTCTTGTGTCGTCTGCATTTGGTCGGCTTCTGAGGTTTCTTTCGCTGGTGTTTGGATCTAATCATATCATTAAACAGTATTAGGCTTGATATTTAAATATATTCCGTGGAGCCCCCCAAGAGCCTCAAAGGTGTGCTATGATGTACAAATTAGTGGTATGAGGCTCTGTTAGCTTTGAATTCCTTTTTCTCAGCCGTTCCTTGGCCATACCTCTGGTGCGTAATAAGTTCTCCTCAACTTCCATATGATATGTTGTGAAGACTCTAGAATGTATATAATTACTTTTTTCCACCCAACGAAATCGCGTTGGAGTTTGGTTAGGTGGCCAATGATAATATTCCAGAAAGAATTTATGATGGGTCAACTTGGCTTGTCTTACGACAACCACTGCATGTACAACCGTCCTGAACGATCGGGAGGTGGTTAGTGAAACTCTGTACCACCAGCCTAACCAGCTTCCTAATGTGGTTGCTAATAACTGGAATACCTTACCATGACCTAATCTCCGGATGTGGCTTCCCTAAACTTGACCAACTGGATAACGCTCTCCCTTATAAACTGACAATAATGCAAGGATATCAAGTGGAAGGGGTAAACGGCGCTCCCACATCTTCAAACCCCGACGCGATTCTTTGGGGCCAGCAAGACTCAAGCAATTCCTACAAGCACAAAACAAGGTATTTCCTTCGGGAACCCCGAAGTTCTGCATGTTGTTGGAAAGATCGAAATGAAACCCACTCAATTAGGGGCACAAGGCTAAATACCAAGAATTGTGGAGAAAAATATCCAGCAATTGATCAAGTCAGAGGAGTGTTTAGGAGAAGGATGCGGCTCCGGTAAGCGGAGGTAGTGCTGGCTCGAACTCGCTGGGGTTCACGAGCAGCAATAAAGTAGCTCATAGTTGTGCTGGCAGTGATCTGGCATCGCGACGCCTATGAAGGCCCCCCCCCCCCCAGCCGTCAGACGGACGAATCCCGGGGTGCACCAGCATTCTCTCTATATCCCTGCAATCTGATATTGAAGCAGGGCACTTGCATAAATGTACTAGTGTGAAAACCCTAGCGTTAATCCACACTCCCCATCGGAGGAGAGGCCCCCTTGCAAAGTTTCGCGCTATATAATTATAGGAGGATATAGCTCAGCATGCGTTATGCCCTAGCTTCTCGGGGTGGAAGTATACTACCGAATCTGAGATCCCGATGCCGTCGACCACCCGAAAAGAAAAGCGTTTAAGTCCTAAATAGAGGCGTTTTTTCTAACACGTGGTCACTTTGACAGTTCCCTTTCCCCAATCACGGAGAGGATCTCGGCCCATTTCCAGCTGAAAGTCATCAAGTATCACTCACTTCAACTCTTGACTGGCAACGGGGGCCGCGAGCAACAGCGGGGCAGGAGATAAAGTTTGTTTTTTTAGCACCCCTCGTTTATGTAGAACAGCTTGATTGAACATATCAAACTCCAGACAGATCGAGCTGGGACAAAGATCTAGTGGAATATAACATGGATCTCAGGGATAACTTCTTTTTTTTTTGAAATCTGTAGTGATTGTTGGCAACTGTTGAAAGTGATAGAAGATTCAACCACTGCATCAAACAGTCACGAGAAGGCACCCGATCATAAGTTCGATATTCGCGAAAGGCTAGATCTGGAGATTGGAAATTTTTGGAAAGGAAAACCGCCACCACGCCATAGCCATAGGAACTCACCTTGCCAAGCGCACATCCATCCCGCCATGAAAAAAACTTCATATTCTCTCACTCGGTAAGGGCTGCCTCAAGCGCCGCCCACGTCACACAAGCCTTTAGGCCAACGGCGAACTACATAAGCCCAACAGCCAATTCATTTTCCACGCGTGCCAGCTTCTCGGTGTGTCGCTCGGATCGAAAGTAGCATCCCTAGCGCATCCGGTGTTCCCAGCATGACCACAACCAATTGGCCGGAATTGTGGGGATAATTCCCATGGTATTACTTCTAATTAGCGCAAGATCTCGATCGTTTCCCTAGCGATTAGGAGAGAAAGGGCGCCATGATGCATAACCTTAACGCAGCCAACGGCTGGTGGCTGCAGATGGCGCACCGAGTGACGTTTGGTGTTGCGGCCGCCCCACTTCCCCATCAACATTAGAGACGACGGTAGGCGCTCCTACGCGATATGTTGTTAGATAGAGGAGGTAAGCTCCCCCAAGTCCCTATCCACTCGAGAGTGTTGAATATGGAAGTCGTCGCCCCTTAAACAGGCCACATATCGGAGTACGGTAGTAATACTTCTATGCAGGCAATACGCCTCAAAAAGCCATGGCTTGAATCCGGGATGGGACAAGACCAATCTTAGCTCTTTTGCACCACAATGCTTCAGCTAGTAGGGCCTAATGGTGCCCACGCCATTCCTTGAATCCTCAATCTGCACAGCTTGACTTGGCTTCACAGGTGGAGTTGCTTCGGGGGCGTGGGTTGACTCTTCCGTCGTCAAGCCTCGTAGAACAGCGCCCAAGTATTCTACCACGAGCTGGTGGCTTGTGTCAAGCCATCGTACGTGGACAGTGCTGGGGATTCAGCCGTAGAAATGGCCTCACCGTGCCCCCTCTGTATACTGATAGCCAAGCAAATTGTCATACAGTACCCGTGCACAAGTACGAATAGTTCGCATACCGACGCCGACCGGCTGAAAGCTAGCGCCAGGCACACTTCACTCCACAAATCGCTAACAGTACTGATTTTGGATGTGACACCCTCTTTTTATTTCTTTCCGAGCCCCCGGAGAGAGGCCAATCGTTGCAGAGAGCCATGCGGCTCTTGTTTCAGTTGGAGGCTCAAATGGTAGGTTGAGAAGACTTTGTAGGGTTAGGGCTAGATAATTATCATTGCGCATGATGGACGGTAATAATCACAGCACGAATAAATTCTCAGGGAGGCTCCAATTAAGAATTTTTCTTGCGACTACCTGTGACAACTAACAAATAACGATACCCTTTTTTCGGGGACCTCTCCGCGCAACCCGGCCATCACAACTACTACCACCAAGCCGCTTCCGAAATTCTGGGAAGATAAGAGCACAAAGTTCCGGTGAGGCAATCGTACGTTAAACCCATATCCAGGCCACACATGCCCTCAAATTAATAGCAGCCAGCCCAAAGGTGTTGTGGAGGCTTCTGCAGAATCAGACCATGCACTACGACTCAAATTGGAGGAAATATCAGGCAGTGGTGGGGCAAGTGGAGTGGAAACCGAAGACGGGACGCTGGTTGCGATGAAGCAAAGTGTTCGAAACAACGTGTTCAGATATATCCAAGGCTGGATTGGCTCATGCATGTATCCAGGACGATACGAGGTGTCCTCGTCCGAGGAATGAGAGAAATATCGTTCTTGCCGATATTATCGGTACAATATGTCGGACTGGCCAAGCTGAGGGGTTCTCGGGTAGAGAAACGCCCTGCAGAAATGCACTTCTAGCATGATTTGGATTGGAGAGGAAAAGGCATAAATGACCTGATTTTCTTTCCTACCGTTGCCTCGAATGCTTATTTGCACCAACTGCTGCGCCAGTTGTTATCGATTGGACGCCACGGTGGTACAGAGTCATGACACGCGTGTATTACAAATACTGTACCATGTTAGCCACTTGTTCACTGAACTGCGTCACAGCCTTGCTATGATAACCACCAGGATAGCCTGCGGGATTCAGGTAATAATATAGACTGTAGCTGTAGGGATCGTACGTACCTTTAGTAGGAAAGGCACATAGGCTCTGATCGAACAATCGGAGGTGGCAAATTTAACGGATGATTCTTTAGCGATGATTATTCGAAAAACCAGCGGGGTTTCACCGGCGCCATACAGCTTGATGAGGGACACATTTAAACTTCTGATACCGGCAATTCCTGTATGGCAATTAGCCACTGGTAGGAAAAGCCCTCAAGCTTTTGTTCAAATTAATATAGCATGCATTAAGAACAGCCCAAGCACCCAAATCCTCTCAGGACCCCTGAATAGTTTGATGCGGGGACCCCACCAGGCTGGGGAGAGATAACCCCGTACAGATAAGCAAATAGATTTATGGATCTTACTAGGTTGGGCTTCGGGAGGGTGTTGCCATTGTGAGCAGCTTGAGTCTTGTGAAGGATAGCGAACTCTGCTTAATTCAACAGTCCTTCCGCTGCTGTTGTGCTGAAGGTATCCTTGAAGGTTTTGGGGAACAGCTGGGCAGTGCAGTACAGCTCAAAATCTGGCTATCTGACAAAAAAACACCGCTAGTGAAATATATTATGGGAACGTGCATGAATCAACAAAATAAATGCACTAGAAATAGCTATTCGAATTCGGCAAGTAAACTGGTTTAATTGGAGAGGAGAGAAGTGCAGTTGGGAGAAACGGGGAGAAGGGATGAAGGAAGAATGGGTCAATATCGGTGAAGATACTCTTCAACTTACGTTCGTGAACATAACCACCACTCCTCGGAATACTTCACTTATTTTCAGTGCTCACCTCGGGGTGTTCATCGTGTTGCAAGTAAAATTCGGTATGTAGACTCCAACAACTTCCAAAGGCAATTAGTGTGTCCGAAGCTGTTTCCCGCTAACACTCGCTCATCTATGATACCTGGGAAGGGTATAGTAAAGAGAGAAGAAGACAGCAATCTTCTATACAATGTACCTGGGAAACCCCTCTCCCCCCCCCCCCCCAGCATACCATAAGGCCTAGAAACTCTGTATCTTCAAATACTCTATGCAAGGAGGTAACATTCCACACAGCATCAGTATGATACCCCTTGAGCGGTCCAAGACACTAAAATTCGTTGCCAGCACGCCAAGGCCAGCTTAGGCAGCTACGAGCTCTACTTAGTCAGGAAATAGTCTTTTTTAGCCTTTTCCGACCTCAACTGACTCAGCGATTCTGGTCAGCTTAAATATTCCCTCCACTCAAATCGCTCCAAAACCGCCTTAGCGTGCTGGCAAAGAATTTTAGGGGGTGTTTGGCACGCCAATTCTGATTTGAAATCGCGATTCGAGATCAGGTCTTGGCGGATTTAACTCCAATTATTACTACAGTAATCCTCTGTTTTTTTTTAGATTTGGTAGTAATAATTGGAGTTAAATCCGCCAAGACCTGATCTCGAATCGCGATTTCAAATCAGAATTGGCGTGCCAAACACCCCCTTAGTGTCTCAAACCGCCCAAGGGATAGCAGCCGGTCTAACACAGAGCTGGTTGCCCGGGAAGCACTTGGCGCTTAGGGAATCCTCTCCAGACACTTTTTTTTTTCCTTCTTCTGCAAGGTATAGATTGTTGGAGACTAAAGAAAGCACGAAAGAAGGAAAGAACAAAAGTGCGATCGAAATAGGCCCTAAGCGCAGCGGAACATGGAAGAACTCTAGACTAGTTCGCTGCCACCTCTGCTAGCTAAGGACAGGCCAGGGGATATGTCTTTCCGTCTAACTAACACCGCAAAACTCCCGAAACTCAGTGAGCTCTAAAGAAGAACACAGCCGACAAATCCTGAGCCCTAGCGATCTCAAGCAGTCTAGAACCATCCTGATATCCCATGATCCTCCGTGGTCCCTAAAGGCTATGCCCTGCTAGTGTGCCAACTCTCGTGTCATATGTCTAAAGACAAAGGGTATCAAAGAAACATCATGAAACCAGATACCCGATATCTAATGCCCAATAGCAATGGGTATCAACAAAACCAATAATCAGTACACTATGCCCAGCGGCATAGGATGTGAGAACAACAACCAAATGCCAAGTGCCTAGTCGCCGTGCACCACAAAGCCAGCTGTCCTATAGCCGTATATCGCCTATCCCGTGCAACCGTATATCCGCATAACTACCTAACTGTATGACCTATAGGCAACCCAACACAGTGCAATGTGGAGACTAACCTTGAAAGCCAACATGAGGTCGGGAGAGGATTCACTAGAGAGATCGATGCCTCGGCGCCGGGGCAACTTGAGGGAAGCTAGCTGACAGACTGGATGTATCATAATATAAGAGCAGATCTCCCGGCCCTCCACCCCCACTCCAACATAGAAACAATGTTGTTAGTTTTGTGCTTCCATGTATATTCAAACCTTAATCCATACAAACTCTTTGTAGTTAACACCTACAAATTTAACCTTCCGAAATACTCCAAGGAGTGAGTGGCAATGCAGCTAGTGTAGTCCTGATTCAGAGATGTGGATAGGGATCCTATAACTTAGCTAACATCTTTCATCCAATTCCCCGACCATCCACCGGAGAGCCATATCGCTGTTTCAAAATGATAACTCTGAGAAGGAAGTAGTGTGATAACTACTTAGGATCATCAAAAGCGCCTCTAAAGAGTACGAGCAGCTATCCTACAAGATCGAAAGGCAAATGATTCAGATTGAACTGGGAAGTATACCAAAGTTCTAGACCTTAGCCTATAACCTGTCACCCCCGAAATGGCCGTCATAAATCCTCACTCGAAATCCCCAGACATGAGCCATTGGATACCACCTGACTCGGGTCACGGGACAATTAGGGTGCGATTCGGCCCTAAAATTCACATCACGTTCGGTTACCCACCTTCCACCGCGATCAGCTTCCGGTCAAAGCGATGCTCTGGCCTTTGCTATCACACTCTGCTTTCCTGCCTCGGCCCGTTCTCTCCTCCAATTCTATAATTAGTCTACTAAAAATTTTGGTCCGTAGGTTGCTCCGTCGCCGGGCGGCTGTACTCTAAGCCCCACTTTAAAGGGATGGAAGAGGTCTATAAAGTTTTATGTATCTCTTTAATTTATTAAATCAATTAAGAAAATAACCAACTTCTATCGTATTTCGGCCCCTGCTCCATGTCTTAATACAAGTTACAGGCATATAGAACCCGAACACTTGAGTCCGAATTTTGTATGGGCGGTCAGATATGCATAGATAATTTACCATACAAAAGCTTTATCCCTGTCCCCTCCTGTACCAAAGAATAGTTACATAGGGAATACTACTCATGGAATTCGGGGAACATTTGTCCTCTGACAAAAAAAGCGAGTGTTTCGGAGGGGGGGCATATATATACACCGGAACCCTCCGGTCCTCGTTCTATCGATATCATGAGATAGTACTATTATTGGATACCGATGTCCTTTTTTACCAAAGATAAAGTACCAGGCACCTGAACTCTCTATTTTCTGAAGAAGTTGTTAAAAGATCAAGAAGGAAAAGTATTATCGGCCAGTTCCTATGGCCTAATGGCTTAGGAGACTGGTGGGCTAATTTGAAACAGGGACCATCATGAGTTCGAATCCGGGGGACAGTGGAGTAGTCAAAATTAGAGAAATGCTCGGCGAACCACTTTTTTGCTGGGGGGTAGGTCTAGGGTTGATGATGCCCTCGGGTCAACTCCCGCCAAATGTTGCGGTGGGACTGCTGGCAAGTTTTCGGATACTATATGGCCGTAACTTGCAGTTGTATACCTCAAGCATTACGATTTATGGCCGACCACTCCCCTAATGGTAAATATTCCTACGGCACCAGTTGCGAGCTATCAGGAACCCGTAGTAGGTCTCCCAGGACCCGTCAAGATCCCTAGCACCTACCCTCCCCGGGCGAAGCGTTTATCTCTATCACGGGAACCAATTGCTCTACAGGAGGCAAATAATGAGGAGGCAGATAATGTGGAGACACAAGTCAGAGAACCTCCAGTCTAGTTGCCTCGATTCCTCCCTTCTCTCATTCAGTATGGGTCTCCGAGAGGCTTGAAATATTCCTCGGCACTACTCTCACTGGACCTAATATAAAGCGCTTGTGGCCCCCTCCTGAGAGTCCATTATAACGCCCTGAATAGGATAATCATAAGCCACATTAGTGGATAGCGTAGTGCTCCCCCGTTAGACCTTCATCAGCATCATTTTGAGCCGCCGTGCCTTGGTAATTTGCGGTCTGCTTCCAACCCCCACGCTGAGCATCACCTCCTATTACGGGTATCCCCCTTGTCATCATTTCCCCGAAAACTTAGAGTCCTCGTCGTTGGAAAACGGTGCTCAGCGTATATAATTTTTTCTTCTCTTACATATTTATTACCTTCTCATCCCGCCGCCCTAGCGAGGGGTTCATGCGAAACGGCCTCACTTTCGCTCGCTGACTCCTGTCCAGGAATGCCCCCATGCCCCGAATCCCCATTATCCCTTACGATACTGATGGCCCACTTTTCTATTATTATTTTCCATTTCCTTTCCTCCTCCCTTGAGAGTGTGAGGGGTTAAAGTAAGATAGAGCTCGATGCCAGCTCCGCGGCCTGACTCTGTAAATTCTTGTTTCCGGCAAGCTTAGGTTTCCTAGATTTCCAAGTGCAATTCTCTCAGAAGATAATAATAGATTCCCGGAGGGAATAAAAAAACCACATTTCCTCGGAGGAGAGGGGGTGGAGGGTGGAGGGTACAAGGGGTCTGGTGAGAAAGAAACCAGGCATTAGATCCCCGTCCATCCCCCCCTGGCTGGCCCTCTCAACGGAGTTATGGTTGCCCTAAAGGATATGATGTAGAAATACTTAAACCGTTCGGTCTCGTGTTCCCTAGGACACTCCAGAGAAGCTAGTAGTATCTAGGGAATTCTCCGTGGCTGATACGATGGATATGAATATTCTACATGAGCTTTTGAAGGACAGGTCAACACACACTCCCCAAAATCCGCCAACGGCATCAGCAATCTCTAGCCCAACAGGCCTGAGCTGTGATAGGCAGAATAGCTGGAGTGAGTGATGAGGTATGAAGCCACTATGGCTCCAGATGACTTACTTTCCAGTGAGCCAGTATCCGAAAATATTCCGGCATCTACCTCAGTGACACAGTGCATAAAGTGATACATGAATCCGCCAAGCTCTTCTTTACGCATAGCCTGGTACACATTTTCCCTCGCCGTACTCATATCCTTGCAGCCCCAGTTTCTCCAAACACAAGAGAGTGAGGAAACCAAATAGTTAATTATATACATATATACCAGTGCCCTGACAAAAGTCATGGCTAGTGGCCACTTTTACGCCAAGAATACTGTTTTTCAGGGCACTAGAACTCGGACACTTGCTGGGAAAGTAAGTCAGCCCTTGGAAAAAGAGTGTCCCTAGGCACTCTAATTGTGATATTTCAATATTGGAGCATATGAACCAACACCGGATGAACTGTGGCAACATGAGGTGTGATTTTCAAAACGCCTATCTCTTCCCATGGGCGCCCATACAAAATTCTCAGCTCTGAGCTCCAGTTTTAGGACTGGCCACGCCAACTGAGGAGCGCTGCCCACAAAACAAAGGAATCTGCTACAAAAATGTGAATTTCGGACTCGCTAGATCTCCAGCTATCTATTAATCTATGATAGCTTTCGTTTCAATCGATTAAGAGGTGAGGGCGCAAATCAGAATTCCAGGGACTCCTAATTTCGGTCCTTTCGGTTTGTTTTAGCTGTACCCGGGCCCACCTAGGTATTAGGTACTGGTGGCTATCCTCACGTGTGTTGGGGCAGCGTAGTAGGGCCGAGTGATCCGGTAGCGGGCTTGGCAGTCATGTATTCCGCTATGATATATAAACCTCGGTTGTAGATATGAAATACATCAGGCCATTCTTCCACTACAACCACCACCACCGGTTCCAACACCATCAACGATGACTTTTGCCCAAGAGTTATGTATGTATTTCCTTTCTTTACCTTGTAGCCATCATCCTCGGGTTAGTCCCCCCCGTTAGTAGGAGATAAGACATGGCCAGGATGATGTTACGCCCAGTCGTTATACATACAGTAACAAACGATGTGACACTTAATTCAATTATACACCAGCGTATCCAGCCTTCCATCAAAAGGGAGGTATGGTATATGTAAACTAGCAGACATAAGTCCTCCATGAGTGCCTAGGGTGAATTTAAAAAATCCTTGGGCACAAAGTCTCCTCCGTCCATCGTGGATACTTGTACGGGCGCCTGTTTATCGATTCGGTTCCCAATACGACATAAACCGTGCTCAGTGATTGTTGTGAATTTCTTGAGAAACGAGCATTATACTCTTAATGGTATCCATGTAGCCAGCAATCTCCTCCGTCAAACAAGAAAAATATGGAGAGGACAGTAGCCCCAGGGTGATCTAATGTTGCATACCGAAAAAACTGAGGGAATCCGCTAGTCCGTCCAAGGATGTGTCATTTCCAGTCCAATTAGAGTGGAATTCGGCACCTGATGGCATTTCTCATTGGCCACTTCACATCAATGCGAACTAGCCAACCACAATCCATTGTTTAAGCCAAATCCTGGAGCAACACGATACATTACTAGGCCGGAAATAACATATCCTGGGACGGACTTAGCGAATTTCCTCAGTTTTTTCGGTACATGGCAGGGTGACAAAGCGCGATTGTATGGACAACCGCTTTGCCCCCTGCAGTGATAAGTGCTAGATTTCCCCACACCGCGATAAAGATTTACTAGCAGTATTTGCGTTGAGCAGGTGCTGGAAGAGGCAGTATCGCATGCCCAAATTTGTCAGTTCACCTGACACTTGGGCCCAACCTATGCTGGGATACCCCCTCTATTTCCTTTTTTCTTTAAGTACCTAGATTCATTAGTAAAGTATAGGGAAATCCATAGCAGTCGCCCTAAGCTATGGTCTAGAGAGCGTGGAAGCAAGAGGAACTTCGAGCGTCCCCCGATCAGGTAAGTAATGTCAGGACTGTCAAGATCATCAGATCATAGCCCAACGGTAAAAACAAGTTAAGATCCCAATTGGACTCTTTCGTAGAGGGGAAGTTATCCGTCGATATAGGAAAATTCCCCCATGCTTTGTAATAAAGGTAGAGGGCTTTCCAACCAGCTCCCCACTGTTTGTACGCCGGGGTACTCGGAATTAGGCAAGATATATCATAATAGTGAGGTTGTCACCCTGATGAAACCAAGTAATTCAAGGAAAGCAGGGGAGTTCCCATGGTGTATTTTCTGTACCCCGAGAGTAGCTGATGCGCCGTCCTATCAGACATGGTAGTGCCTAATACCCTCTCACCCGGTTTTTATTTAAGGACATTAGGCCTGGAAATATTTAGCATGACGTCGGGAAACTTAACACCCATCACGGGACCCACTACCGCAGGGGGCAGCCTCCGGAAATGAAGGACAAACAAACCGGAATAAAGACCCCTACCCCAGTGAGCAACCTCCCCTCGGCACCTCAACAATATCACCTCATTCCGCAGACTTGTGCTACAATACAGGCCTCTTCGAACTGAAACGATAGGCCGCTGCCTTTTTTTCAGCCAATGACATAAGGGCCCTAGTTCTTACTGCAACTCCTCTCTGAAGTGAGGGCCGAGTGATTATTCATGACCTTGGATACTGACCACCAAACTCAGACGAATTTTCTAATCAGATACTCAAGTATTCCCGAGCCCATAAATGAAGCAGCGGCCAGTGACCCGGTTGAGCGATTACACAACCGATTGACACATTGCGCTCTATTCTTAACCAGCATTAGTCAGTAAACCAATCGCAAGCCTAGTAAGATCTATTAGAAGCGTTCCTGAAATAACGCAATGACAATTTTCAAGCGCTGCCGAGTGATCCCCCAGTTAGCGAGCAGGCAAAAGTGTAAACTTGTAGTCATGAGGAACAACCCCTTTACGAAAGTATTTCGTACAGACTACCCCTATGAGGGCAGAATTTCCCAAAATAAAGAATGCCGTCTGCTACAACACTCCAGCCATCGACCCGGGAGCTTGCGCTTGACCCCCCCTCCCATAGTCCCCATTTCCCCCAGACCCCTCTCGGTTTTCTCGCTTCACCCAGTTACACTTAATTTCAACAGAATCCACCGTGCGGGGCACGCGGATTGTGGTCCGTACTAGTACATTTTTCTGACACTCAGAGCACCGCCACCTGAAATGTGAGCATTGCCCGATGCAAACGTTCAACATTTGTTTGTTTATGCGAGGTGGTCTCAGCTAGCCTGGGCCCCTAAGCAGGTAGTGGAGTCCACGAGCCGTGATTGCCGGCGCAGGTACGTACGCCACCCTCCTGACTTGCTTTCGTCAGCGAATGGGACAAAATAACTGCAGACTCTGCGTACCGCATGTCCCGAATCGCGCTTATTCCAAATGTTCCCACCCTCCAAACCGCACCATAAAACTCCATTAAACATTCATCAAACCATCCCCTTTCGGATACCCCCTGGCCTACACCGGTCGACCTCCTCTGCTGAATTACTCAAAAGTGGTTGTAGATTTTGATTATTCGATCCGCTCTGAGGAGGATAAAAGCTGAAAACGACGCCTTTGCGGGGTGTCTCCAGAGAATAAACGAGGTTAGGGCCTCTTCATTCTGGTGATATATTTCGGTTAAAAATTGGGCAGTTTTACTGACAGGTCTTGCCAGGGTGCTTTGTAGAGCTCCTACAGCATTTTTTTAGAGCTTAAAACTCGGGGGTAATATTTTTGATAAGCTTACCCCAGACCTTCAGCTGCCAGATATCAAACACAACCAGAAAAATGGGCGGCGGGCTCCGGCTTCGACTCAATACTAAGATAGGCTTAGCACCCTCCGGGCGCAATTGATGCCGGCCCTGCAGCGCAGGAAGCTTTCTTTGGGATTTACTCGAGTAGGCACTCAGAAATGCACCACCCCGTTTGATGATATGCAGGTACTGTACTCGAGTACCAGGGATGTGCGGCTTGCTGCTTGCCCCTGCTAGCAGTAGTTCCGTCTCCTCCCACTCCAGCTACCGGCACTACTCGAGTACTTGTACCTGCTCACGTGGCCGGAACTATTCCTTTCTTTTAAAATTCATGACTTCATCAGGGTCCTTAGCGGCATATATTGAACTTGGCCGGGCCTGGGGTATGAAGCTCTGACCCTAGCTAATATATTTACAAAAAAACCCTCACAGAGTTTTACACTCATTAATGACATTTAAAGTTCTCTTGGCCCATCCTTGGCAAAAATTTGATCACAGTTTTGAGGAATTCCGAACAAGACTATGTGGATCGCCCATCTGGAGCTCCAACCTAAGAAGCCGAAAAAAGATCTAGAAGACTGCCCTACCGTATCTATTTAACCAACCCTGTTTCAACCCAAAATGTGTCGGCGTAAAAACTTCCGGCATTAGGGGTATTCAGCTCCAGAGTTGAAAGAGAGCTCTTCGAGTGCCAAGTTTGGAGTTGACCTGTCAGCTTCGTACGCGAAAAGGCGCTACCCACACAGAAGTCTTGCAACTCGAAAAAATTAGCACACAATCGCGGTAAACGTCTTTCAACCCGGGGCTGGCGCCTCTCGTTACCGTCAAATAACAGACAAGATATAATACTTCTCAGGCTACAAAGGAGGTGCTGAGCTACTATGCGGAAATGCAAGAATCGGGGTAGCCCCTTGAAATCCTTGACTCCCTCTCTCATCGGGCCTTCGCAGAAGTGTAAGGATTTCGAGGCTCCACAAAAGGCATCTAAACAAGACGAACCTTAATCGAGCAGGTGTCATAAATCCCGGTCTAGCTATTTGTTTCCGCAATGAGTTCTGTCTCGTACGTAAGGTAGCTCTGTTTCACGTCCTAAAGCTTACAGGAATTACCATGGCTTATCACGCAAGGCACTTGTAATGTGTGATAGAAGTGCTCGTACTCGAGCACACTCCAAACCCCTGGAGCGCGTAGCACGGATGATACTTAGGAATTCTAGAACGAGACACCGTCGGGGCGCGGTTACCCCAGCGCACCCCAGGTAGTAGGGTAACAGCTTCTGGTAGCATGTGTTATCTGTGTTGTAACACCTTTACGTATTCAAGAGGAGCTCCCACGGCCGGCGGGCCGGTACGAAACGACCCCGGTGACAGATGAGGGACTACCTGGTGGACGCGAAACATCACGGGACAATTGTGAGTAGGCACCGTGCTATAATTAATGAAGCGCTGAGTTGGTAGACTTTCGAATATACCAAAATTATCCGCATTAAAACCAAACCACTCAAACTCCCCAGTTGGAGCTCTCGCACCTGCAATTGGAAAGAAGGTTGACAAAGGCTAAACCACTAGATCCGCTTAGGGTGGAAGTCTCTAACGAGAAGCGTTCCCCGTCGAAAGTGGTTCCTAAGCAATATTAGCGCAGCCTTCCCGAGTGCTGTTAGGGGCGATTTACATAGCATCCTAAGTCTCAAAATAGGACAAAAGACTCGATAGGACGAGTGATACAGCATGACCTCACGATCTGAGACTCTCATGCTGCAATGAGAATTGCGCACTATCGTCCAATCAACGATTAGTTAACTTCGCAGTGGTATATATACTACAAAATCAGGCCTCGAGAGCTAGGGCTCTTTGTACTATCTTAAGCAAGTGGGGCAGCATCGGCACACCCCGGTATCAACGGGAAAGTGAAACTATCTAACAAGATAACGTGCTCCATTTGTGGCGTCAGACACATTGGAGCAATTGTGACGGCCCCGCCCCGGGTGTGGGGGTGGGTGGGTGAAAAAAGTCCGATCAAGAAGAGGTTACTGGGAGGCTAGGCGAAATCCTATCAAGCAAGATGCGATCACGTGCTCTTTTACCGCATCTTGCTCTCAGTTTGGATTCGTCATGGAGATATTGTCTTTGAGCCGCCAAGAACCATCATACGGTACTCAAGTTGGGAACCGGTATCATCCGGATGAATTCATCAGATGGGCCCGAGGTAACGTTACACTGCTTCATAATATTTTGTCGAACTTATTGTGGGAGTGGGAGATTACGGCATAGTGCCGGTACAATGTTTCATTTATCCCTTAGTTTTTGGAAGCGTTCTGACGGCGGCCGCCGATACTCCTCTGCAACGTTTCTCGATTTCTTCTTCTTTTCTTTTTGCACCGAACCTCTATTCGTTCAGCCTGCAATCATACACAACGAGGAAAAAGTTAGCATGAGGAAAAGTTTTTACCCTTTTTTTTTACCCCGTTTAAGGCCTGGACTGTTGATCCGGTTTGGTTTCGATCCTCCTGCTTTTTGTTATGTCCATTTAAAATTGATTCGGTCATTCCGGGTTCGGAATGTTGTTATCTCTGCAATTACTAAGCCCGTTGACATACAACAACGTGTAACAATGGTACGTTTGTGTACTAGTACCTTGTCCAGGCAGACGGCTACAAGACAGCTACCGGTATGGTAGGGAAGGGGGGATATTTTCGTAAAAGACAGGGATTATTTCGCGGGTTAACTTAAATCAACTATTCACTAACTTCTAGAGGGCACTCGCGCCGGGGTGCTGTCCCCAATAAGGTTAGCAGGTAAAGTTAGCCTGGTACATTTCGGTGGGAAACTATGATACTCGTCCCAGGCAAGTACCATGCTACAAGTACAAGTACATGTTGCGAATGCGCTGTGCTGCGTGCAATTAAGCATGGTAGGAATCCGCCCGACTATCCAACCCTAATACCTTCCGCACAGATCACCAGAAATCCGCAAGGATACATCACAGTTTTCGGATTAGGGATCCAAGCTTCGGCTTGTGCGATACTCGAGTAATGAGAGCATCCATCAGCAAGGTAACATGCCCTCACGAGGGATGCCTTGACTGTGGAATAGGGGATAGCCTACCGTTGATGGCTAAATTTCATGATTTGATGAGCAAGGTCGCCGAGTGATATTTGCAATGTCGCGGCGTACGTAAAGCGGACTGCTATTGCATACCCGCCAAAATTCTGAGGCTCTGGTCAACCTTTGGCTGTGTGCAATGGTAGCCCGTTTTACAAACGTCACGACATTAGGCATACATAAACCCAAGAGATCAAAGATAAATACAGTACCAGTACATCACTAGTCTTCTCGGGACCGGAATAACCGAACTTTCATGGGGAAGAGGAGGCAGGGTCCAGGAATACTCGAGTACCGTACAGGCTTCATCAGAGGTTGCCTCTCTCCACAAAGACAGAGAGATAAGCTTACACCCCTCCCATGAACATGGAACCCGGAGAGCTGAGCAAACCCCGCAGGCTGGGACCGGAACAGCAAGGTTGAGCGAGTGAGGAATCTAAATAAGTGCTAGACTTACAGTACTAGTACTTGAGTATAGTCAGCCCAAAGACTAAGAATTTGTCTTCTTATCTGTGCGAAAATTTCGCCAAGACACTAGCAACAAAGATAAGACGGATGAGGTCTAGGCTATCATGTGTCCATCCCATGCCAAGAGCTAGGAGGCTGGAACGGGGGATGAGAAAGGCAAGGGTGTGTGGCAACCAACAGATATTGGAAATCGAAATCCTGACCAGAGTCCAAGAAACATCACCATCGCGGCTCCAGTTGGAAGATTAACTCGTTGCAGGGAGCGCAAAGAAAGGCAACAGTTCGCACCCTTCTCCAGAGTAGCTTTCAATCAACTCGCATGTTTACATGATTGATCACAGCAAGCCAAGCCTACTCAAAAAGGGATTCTGATCTCCTTTCAGACAACAGCCAAGGGCGGCGGCCCGGCGGTACATGGCTATGCAAATACCAGCAGATCGACCCAATTCCCATGAACTGATAAGTATTTCTGTTTACGGTACTTGTACGAGGAGTACGGGAGTGAGATTTCCCCGAAATAGTCTAGTCTCCGATGGTTCGAAGATGCATGGGCACCGATCTTCGCCGTACTACGGTCTCGAGATTGTACGCCACCCTCTTCGAGTTTTGCTCGAAAGTTACCGCACTGGAATACGCTAGCCGCAATCGAAAACCCTATCGGTCCATCTGTGTAACGCATCCCCATAATCTTCAATTCCGAGGGCGAAATTTCCTTCTTAAACCTCCTTGCTTCCCCCCCTCCTTGAAGGGTCGTCGTGGCCGGGTCCGAATATCATTCTTCCAGTGCACGGAAAGCTCGAATTCGGCAAACGTTCTCTGAGGTGGAAATTCGGGTCAAATTTTTTCTCACCTACACGGCTATTGAAATAAGGGAAGCTTCAAGATGTCGCACTCATGGGTTGGAGCACCAGCGGTGTTCAATGGGACAAACCTCGAAACTGGGGGCGATTCTAGTAAGTCGTGTTTATATCCGGAGCCGCTATTTCTAGCGTGGTTCTAGTTCACTAAGACGTTTGGGTTTACTCTAGGAACGGAGAATCTGAACCAATGGTTCTCACAAGGGGATTCAGCATATATTATTATTGCCTCGGCCATGGTACTTGTCATGGTGCCCGGACTCGGCTTTCTCTACAGTGGTCTCGCACGCCGCAAGTCTGCGCTCTCCCTCATTTGGGCCTGTATAGGTTCATCAGCGGTCGTTACCTTCCAATGGTACTTTTGGGGGTACTCGTTAGCCTTTTCGAAGTCCGCGACCAATGGGTTCATTGGAGACCTACACCACTTCGCCCTGCGGAACACACTCGCCCTCCCATCGCCCGGCAGTCCTCTCGTTCCGGAACTCTTGTATAGTTTTTACCAGATGCAGTTCGCTGCAGTTACTGTTGCTATTGTCATGGGTGCTATTGCTGAGCGGGGGAGAGTTCTACCTGCCATGGTCTTTTCTTTCTTCTGGATGACTCTTGTTTACTGTCCGATTGCCTGCTGGGTATGGAATCCTAACGGATGGGCCTTCAAGTATCATGTTTTGGACTATGCTGGTATGTATCAGCGAACTGATTGGCATACAGGTTCGATTAAGCTGATGGTGTTAATAGGTGGTGGACCCGTCGAGATCGCATCCGGAGTGGGCGCCCTTGCATACTCTTTTGTCCTCGGTAAACGCCAAGAGAAGATGCTTCTCAACTTCAGGCCCCACAATGTATCCTTGATCACCCTCGGCACTATCCTCCTGTGGTTCGGCTGGCTCGGATTCAATGGTGGATCAGCACTAGGTGCCAACCTTCGCGCAGTTGTTGCTTGCTGGAACAGCAATCTCACAGCCATTTTCTCTGGCGCCACATGGGTCCTCCTTGACTTTAGATTGGCGAGGAAATGGTCAATGGTCGGTCTCTGCTCAGGCATCATCTCCGGCCTCGTCGCAGCAACCCCAGCATCCGGTTTCCTCATGCCCCACGGTAGTATCCTCCTGGGAGTCGTCACGGGCGCTGTCTGCAATTACGCCACCAAAATAAAGTACCTCATCCACATTGACGACGCAATGGACGTATTCGCTGAGCATGGCGTTGCCGGCATGATCGGTCTCCTCTTCAACGGCTTGTTCGGTGCTGACTACATCATCGGCCTCGATGGTGTGAACAACGGCATGGCGGGCGGCTTCGTCAACAAGAACTGGAAGCAGCTCTACATCCAGATCGCCTACATTTGCGCTGTCACCGGGTACACTTTTGTCGTGACTACCATCATCTGCTTCGCCATCGACAAGACTCCCGGACTCCATCTTCGTGCCAGCGAACAGGCCGAGCTCTTGGGCATGGACGACGACCAACTCGGCGAGTTCGCATACGATTACGTTGAGGTTCGGAGGGATTATCTAGCTTGGACACCGGCTAAGGAGCATCATGACGCGCATACTCCTGTTTCTGGTATGGATAACCACACCCCCACTCTTCTCTTATCTCTGACGTTAGGTTGACATTGAATTCACCAATTACAGCTGGAGATCGTCATGGTATCGCCGCGCACAGCCAAATGATTGAGGGGCACCAGCCGCAGCAGCATTCGCCGCCTTCGACCGGGAAGGTCGAGCTAGAGGGGGAGAAGTCCAAGAAGCAATAGTTGATTTCCTTTATTGTTATCTTTTTTTTCTTTCTCTCTCCCCTTTTCTTCTACTGCTTCTTCTTCACTTCACAACCACTATTTTCCACCCTAATATCTATCTCTCGCTTTAGCCCCTACGAAGAAGGAAGGAAGGAAGCAAGAAAGAAAAAATGTAGTCTTTTAGTTGATTCCTCCCCTTTTGTCACTTTCTCTCCATAATTTGCGTCGATACTGGGACATCCATTCCTGTATTCCATTCCTCTATTTTATCTGTTGATCGATATCTGCACGCACTGTACCTTGGCTAGCGAGTCTTGTTTTTTTTGTTTTTTTTGTTTTTTTGCAAAACAATCAGGGGTCGGTGGGGGTCCTCTTTTTTCTCTCTTTCCTTTCTTTTTTTCTGTGTCTGGGTTAGGTTAAAATAGGCTTTTTTCTTTCTTTCCCACAAAAACTCTGATATGGTATGGGGTGGAACGGATTGATTATTCCACTGGTATTATTATTGTTTACCGGTACAGTACTCTATCTTATCGATTTCGAACAGGTGGTCAGAGCTCAAAGATTTCTCATTCTTTCTCATTCTTTCCCCCCCTCACGAGCACGATTTCCCACAACCCACACTTTCCTTCTTTTCAGTTATGAACCTTTACCTCCCGCAGTTAGAGAGCTAGCTAATCTACCGTCGCGTAGAGAAGAAAAAGAGAAATTTGAAGGACCAACAAAAACGGCCTTTGTGTGCGCGAGGGTACAAGAAGTGGAACGGCGCTCAAATTACCTGTTACCTTTTCCCATTTGTAATAATACTGATTCCTCCGGGGAAAAGGAAAGAAATAAAGGAACAAGGAAGGGAGGCTTGTTAATAATGCCAACTACTCACTCCATAATTGTGATCAACGGAACGCCCCGGTTCGCTTGAGTTTATCCCCCCCCCCGTATGATACCGGTATAATACAATACCGGTGCGTTATGGACCAAACTTTTCCTATTCAACTTTAGCTCCCACAAATTTTTCGAGGTAGCCAAGAGGCCTTATCTTTGCCTATGTCGTACCAAGGTTAGTGTTATTTCACATTCTTAAGCTTTTGGCAGGGAGGTGAAGGTGGAGGTGGAGGTTGGGGGAAGGGTGTGGGATGGTGGGGGAAAAAGAAAAAAATACTGTAATAATAATAAAAAGAAAAGTCACGAGCGAACCATCCATCGTCAATAACACGAGGGGAGGGGAAATACGGTACGGTAGCGTGGCTTCTTATCGCGATTGACGACTCGGCGTGCGTGGGATTTGTTCTTGGGTGTTTTGCCAAGGTGGAAGGAAGGGATAGAGGGATGGATTAAAGCTTTATTTGCCTTCTGCTAAGTACCGTCTGGTATTACTTGTAGCATACCGGTACTTTGAGTATGGCGTGGATGGAAGGAAGGGAGGTTGAGTGAGCGCTGTGCGGTCTGTACTGGATTTACCCAATGTCTTACTTATGATACCCCAAGAAAATAGGAAATATAATTTAAAAATCCCACTACAGTGGGACGTCGGAGTTGCTTCCCCTGGTGAAGGCGAATGCCATGTTGTAATTTTCCTTTCATTCACCCGGCCGGGGGGGCTAAAAGAGGAATATTTTTGCCGTGGTTACTTCCCCTTAAATCTAGATCCAAACGGGGAAATTCTGGACGTCCAGCAGTCGCGTCATTTTCACCGGCGGGCTCCGCTCCCTTCTGTTTGGCCCTTCTTCCTGCAAGCTCGCATATCACTGCTTTTGAAAAATGATGTCGCATCTGAAAGGCGTTTATTTATTTATTTTTGCCTTTCTTTTTCCTCTCGGAATCACCGAACATGATATCGTGTTTTTAGTGAAACGTGAAGGATAGCTTACTGCATACCCGTGTAGATTGAAAGCTTCTTGCGATTTGCTATCGCCGTCTGCACAGTATGGGCTTAGCTTGGCAAGTCAAGAAATTGCGTATATCATACCGGTTAATGAGATCCAACCCGTTTTGGGGGCTGATCGCTAAAGCGGGAACGCTCCTCGAGGCCTTTTTTTGTCTCCCAGCCCGGAGGTTAGAGGCTTGGTGGAGGTAGATCGCAGGGGTTTTCATGGCGTGGTTTGTTTGTCGATGGATTTGCAATCTGTGCTAAATTCCCAACGAAGGCCGCTCCCCCTTGACTCTTTATGGCCTAAGCGATGCCTATCTTGGGCCTTTCTGACGGTGTTGGTGGTTTTTACTTCTATTCTTAATTACTTTATTTCGGTGTTGAACGCTTCGCGGTACAGTAAGGCAGGGAGTCTTACTACTTGTAGGTGGTGCGGTACTTATCGGGAGGATACCGGTATTTCTTGTCGGTCTCTAAGACTTGAGTGAATAAGAACCTCTGACTCGTTCAGTATTCCTCAGTAGTCGCTCATACCGTAGTCTGGCTAATATTGGTTGTGCTCGGGGGCGCGTTTGCGGTATCGTACTGGTACTGCGTTGACAGAAGGTCGCTTGTTACCACCGTCACAAAGCACCAACAGGAGCCGCAGGAAATTTTCGATATTCATGCCGGTCCGTGACATAGTTACGGCAATACCGTCCTTGTGATTGGTTCTTGAAATTGGTGGGAGCGGGTCTGTGGTATTGTGGGAGTCTAGCCTAACGTACGGCGTTATCTCGTCAAATAGGGTAGTGCCTTGGCAAGCTCCAATCACCCCGAACAAAGCATCAAGGGTGGACTGAACAATGGCGGAGGTTAACAAGAGCCTAGGTACCGGTAGTCCAACAGGAGGGGTTGATACGATCCTCCTTTCTTACCTAGCACTACTCGGGTGGGTTTTGTGAGTAACCTCTGCCTTGAAACGGGGATTAGAACCCTGCACGGAGATACTCAATTCAACGAGATAATAACAAGTACGACACCAAGTCTAGCGTGTGGGGGAGGGCGATAAGACTTCCGATAAGTGGTTTTGTCCTCTGAATTGTGAGGTTTCTGCGAAGGAGCGGGGAAGGACATTAACAACACGTGAGCCGTTGAAGGCGGGTTTTTTTTTCCTCTTTCAAGAAACGTGTTGGAACTTTGGCCCCGGTGTTCGCCTGGGGGTTGACTCGTCGCCAATTACCATCTAGGTAATTATCGTGCCCGATAGCAAATCGAGGCGGGCATTGTTAGTTCTTCGTAGTGATTAAATGTGGGTTGAGTTGCATAACTGGGCCCATCGGTACAGTTATCACCCCGTGATAATAATCACAGGTCCCCCACATCTCGCTAGGGAAAATCGGTAGTTTGGAGAGTATTACCATGTCGGTCAATCCTCGATCGATCGAAATACCGACATGTCAAAATTGTGATCTGCAGGGTGGTAGGGCGTGTATGTCGGACTAGGTTCTTCAATCTAATTAGTAGAACGCTGTGCGGAGTTCGGTACGGTCTTGAGTGTCATAATTCTGGTCTCCCTGGAGGTCACTCGATATGGCCGGATACCGCGTGCGGCAGATAGCCTCATATACCCCCATGTTTGACTCGGGGTTCTGCAGACATCACCTGTTCTCGCTCATTCATGATCGCCAGTTGCTAGTTGCTCGAGTTTCCTTCTAATCAGTCATTCCTATTGGCTCTCATGAGCCCTCGGATCCCGTCCATCTGGGGCAGCTGGCATGCAAACTGTGGCATAGGCCGCTCTGTAGGAACCTTGATGTCCATGAACTGACACACATTCATCGCTGTGAGTAGTTGGACTCGAACTTGAATCCTCTCATCAGCGCATGCGGACGAACCCGTCAAAATACGGCTTAAAGGCCGTGGGGACTTTCCAGTACAGTGGGTAGTTCACTGCCAAGCCCTAAAACACCGCCACCAGCTTTTCCCGTGCGCGAGTGGGGCGCTGTCGTGCCAGCGTAGCGGGGTTTTCAATCCTCTGTTGACCGGAAAGAGGATAATGAGAATTAGCTTTGCTTGTGTCACTCCCCTCGGAGCCCTGCGTGGTATTGGACGGGTTATTTCGGAAAAGTGCTGCGAGGGGGGCCTTCATCGGGTTGCTGAATTGAGCAATTGTTTGGGACGATATAAGCTGAAGAGGAAACGGCGTGGCTGGTGGCACCCCACACTCAGGAGTAGTGTGGACTGGTTTGGTCTATTACTGGATGGCTTGGACGAGGGTTGGCGATCACCTACAATCACTCGAGGGTCCTTTGGATCTAGTGTTGTCGGTTGGTGCGGGATATCAAGGTGCGCGCCGAGCATATTTCCCATTCCGGAGGTGTTTGGGCTTATGGGGGCTGGTAACTTTCCTGAAACTAGTTACCGGTGGTGTCGGTGATGCCTAGGAGGAAAAATCTATTAGCACGGGTGACAATCTGGGGTGTTACGAGTCGTGTTATGCGAAATAAACGAGGTCTAAGTTTTATTGAGTGTTCTCTTGATTAAGAAGGAGAAGAAAAAAAGTTCGTTAGGGAAGAAGGAAAGGAGAAGAAAGGAAGGGAAGCGGGACACTATATAGAGAAGCAAACATAAGGAAGTCATCCGAGTGCCGGGATTCATACGCGGCATACACGTGTGCATTCTTTCGACAAGGGGAAGTAACATAGCGCAATATGAGCCTCCAGTAAATACAGAGGTCAATGGAACGGCCACCGAGTGCAACATCATATCCAAACATCATTGAGCCCCGCCGATTAGGTATACATCTGTTATTTAGCACTTTTCAAGTTCCCACGAGATCCATATGCTATGATATGGAGGGGGGAGGCTTCCGTAGGAGCTGCCTGGATAACGGGAATCCACATGATGCCGCTTAGGTGCACCGTCTCTATCTCTAACTTTAGACAAATAGGCGATGCAATTAAGGGAATCTAGCAAGAGTGATATATCTTGGTAGTTTTCATCACGTGATACATTTTGTGTATCTACTCGTAATTTTCTGACGTTTGTGAACACAACTGCTCTTGCATATGGGCAAAAAATCGACCAGAGCCTCAGGATTTTGGTGTCATGCAATAGCAGTTGTGTTCACAAACGTCAGGAAATTACGAGTACACACATTGTATTACCTTAGGCGATCGTCGGGCCATGGGGTACCTGCAGAGCTCGTTGAAGAAGCAGGTTTCCGCCCGATTTATGTATGCATGTACCCACGGCACTGAAGTGTGGACATGACGTCGTGTCAGTATCCAGGTTAGTGGGTAATCTGGTGTTCCTTCGAAGGATCTGTGGGACGGGAGCCGACCGTAATCCGAGATACTGTATCGATCCCTCGGTACTTTGGCATGATAGCTATCGAGTGTGTGTGGGTGCAGAAGCGGGGGAGGCGAGAATAGAGGTCATGGTGGGTGGCGGGGCGGGTAAGCGGCTGTAGGGATTTTTTTTAGGGAACTCATGGCTTAAGCTTTGCTTGGGGTTCAAAGAAAGAGTGCGTGAAGCCTGCGGATAGGGAGTCTTGTGCAACCACCGTAGATATGAGATGAAGATGGAGGGCCGCTTTGCTATCGGTGACCGCGGTTGTACAAAGTACTTGACGGCCGGTCAGACATTAGCGGAACGGTGGGAGTCCCTTAAATGATGTGCACTAGCTAGCTAAACCAACTTGAAGCCTCTATGGGAGAATTGGCGGCCATCCGGTAAGAAAAATTCTGGAACCTACATCGTAAGAATGAATAATCTCCCTTTTAGGTGAATTTCCAAGATATCTGCATAGTAGTCGTTGGTGATATAGTAAGGTGGTGGATTTATTTGATGGGATATAAAAATGCCGGGGACTGCGTATCTGGGTAATTTTCAGCTAAAGTCTTTGCGTTAATAGTATGTGTTAGTCAGGCGAAATTTGGAAAGTTCGTTCTGAGCATTAACGGGAAGTCACCTAATACAGACCCCAACCGTCCGCTTAGATTATTATTTACCTATGCTATTAGGCCTGCATAGGGATTGATTGACCAAAAGCTCTATTCCAGCCAGTAGACATCTGCTACAAGGGTAGAGCAATCCTCTGTGCCCTTCAAAAAGTCCTCAAGCCTGATTAGAGATCTTCGAAGAGAGGATTTTAGGGTCGAGAGCTGTAACTCTCGAGATCCTAGGTCCGAGAATCACAACATGCGGGGGAGGCAGTAGACCCACCGTGCCCTGAGTGATGTGGTGCCCTCAGCGAGGCACGGCGCTCATAGTCCAAGGAGGATTCTTACTAAACACCGGTTCCGCCACAGCAACTCTACCGTGCCTCGCTGGGGGCACCACCTCGCTCAGGGCACGGTGGGTCTACTTTAATAATTGACATTCCCCCATAAAGATAACTGCATGAATCATGCTTAGGGAAGTATATTTTTCCCCATGCGGAACGCGCCCCCGATGCCACCCCAATCTGGTGAGCTGTAAAAAGCCTTTGCACTAGGCATATATACCCATATACTGGTTAGACCCCCTACCTAGTCTTACGAAAGACAATGATGGCCTCTCACTTGTGCTCGCGGAAGGGGATTTCGAACCATTTTATCACAAAATATCACTCGGGTTCCCGTCAGGGTTAGTGCCGGAGGTGGAATAAAAGAGACCGGAGTCGAAGGGTACGGTAATGGGGCCGGTTGATCAAAGAGAGGGAGCGGCTGTATTACTTGCTTGCCTATAGACGCGCCCGAGGCTGCCCTACTTATAACAATCTGTAGCATGAATATATTAATATCACTTGTGACATTTTTCCTAGATCCCCATGTCCCAAGCGGCATGGCAACTTGCCGAACATATCCACACTTGACATCACATTGGAGCAGTGCTTCCAACAGCCTGAACGGTGAGTTTTCATAGCGTGCGACGCAACACAATACGGTAATGTGGGGGTTGCTTGGATGTAGAGAAGTTGCATGGGGCGTAGAGGCCATTGGACACTCCGGGCTTGAGTGAGCTTCTTCCGTAATTTTGCTGATTTTATTTTTTTATACGGCGAACATTTATTAGCAGCATGAGCCCAGATAGCAAAACACGATGTCCTGGAGTCAAGGTTCAAGTGGGGGAATGCCGTCCTTAGGTATCATATTACGCCGTTGAGGTATAGCTTAAGGTAAGGTAGGGCGTTATTCAAACACTTCCAGGGCCCAAGCAGCCAGAGGACAATTAAGTATATAAATACCGCCCCTACTTCGAGTCTGAAGTCGACTCTACTTCAGAGATATTAATCTATGATACGAGTTTCTCCTTCGAACTCTCGTATCACATTATCCTTCCTCACCCCCCTTACAGCCTTGAGTAGTAGAAGAGGGCTGTAGCCTAGCCTTGTATTTCGAAGCAATCAAAGCACTCAGTCAATTCCTATGATTAGCCATTGACCCTGCTACACGATCAACATAGTCCTCCAGGATCAGAAGGGTCTCGAGCAAATGCGAAACACCGGCCGACCCAACTTTTTAAAAATACTCCCAGCGACCTCAAACTCCTCTCGTGCAAGAGCGCCATACATTATGGATCAAGGGGGCATTCGCGGATGCTAATCGCTGGAGAGCAGAAAGTAATCATCACCTGAATCCCCTGGGGCGATCTGTACTACGGAGGTAACGTACTAGGAGTTCCAGATGGGGAAGTTACTACCGTGCAACACGGCGGATGTGTACCTAAGCCGATCTCTCGTCCACTTCCGGTGGGTGCAGTCCCTCGTTCACGATAGTAGGGCAGAATTTCCGGATATTAAAAACCCTTCCTCGGGTTTGAGATTGTGTTGTCTGTGGCATGATAGTGTGGTATCAAGTAGTCTCGCTGGATGGCTTATGTAATGAATACTGATATCTAGGCTTGGTCTCTAAACCAAATCAAAACAGAACCCACTTCCCACCCTAATGCATAAGTTGATACCCCACAATAGCGCATTCTAATATGGTAGAAGGGTTCTGAGCACAAACACCCAAAGTTAACAAATACCTCACTTCTAATCATCTATTATACTATGAATAGCCACAAAACTTCACATAGGGCTTACGTACCCTAGATGTTACCTCAACTATCCTATTTACGGAATAAACCCCGAACTGAAACCCTGAGTAGATAATGCAAATATATTGAGCGCGAGATATGAACTTTATGCCATCGTATTGCGCTGAGCGATGTTGCTTCCGAGCAAATGTATTTATTTGTTCCTGGGCGAGGGAGGCCCTATGCTGGATATTCCGTAATGGTGGGCTCTCGTCAAAGAGGATATATATTATGATAGAAATTTAATATATGTATTGGCGCCCGAGGAGCTAGGGGATTAGATAGTTTTGGAAGAGCTGATTGGAGTGAAGCAGGAATCCGAACGGGCAATGTTAGTGCCGCTCCGAGGTGTCCTATTTTTTTTCCGAATATCCGAGAAAATTGTGCTGGATGCGAGGGTTCGTATGAGGGTGACGAAGCTCGGATTTCGAGCCATCATGGTGTCACGTTTCAGGGGATATAAATTGTAGGTCATGGAATCCGCGAGTGGTACTACACTATGCATGAACACAGCATGAAAGTCAGGGAGGTCCCCGAAAGCTCTCTACTTTGTGGGAACAGTCGACGGAGATCTAAAATTCTGTGTTGAAACCTTGATTGTGCAGGAAGCTTGTGGTCTGTATGGCACTTTTGAGACACCACCCTATCAAAGAAGAGGGTACGGTACATACCCCTGGTTGGATAGTAATAAATATTTTAAATTCAATATCTATCTAAGATCAGAAGGATCCAAGCCCATAACACGCCTCCCCCCCATCTATGATACAAAAGCGAGGTATATACAGCGATCACCAAAGAGACCGTACTCCGTCCTAAATCAACGACCTTCGAACGTAGCGGGTGATATAGAGCCGGACGAACAGCGCAATAACACAAAACCCTGCAACCTCACCGTACGCCAGATAGGCAACCCGTAGCCACACCGTCCTGGCCCAATATTGATGTGCGTACGTGTTCGTGCTCAAGTTGATTGTCGTGTTCGCATTCCGCCCAACGAAACCGGCCATGCACCAGCAGTTCCGGAAAACTCCTGTTATTTGAAGAAGGGAGCCCCCGATTAGGATGAAGATGGCGTTGAGCGAGCCCATGGTGTGATAGAATACCGTTACGACCTGATACGTTCGGATATATTCGGACTCTTCGAGGCTGTCTTTGACGACACGGGTTACCGCGGTGAGGAGTGCCATTGATGCGTAGATGACGTGGTTCATTGAGCGACATCCGAGAGTCACTTTCGGGGTGGTGTAGGAGACTGATTGGGGGGCAGATAAGTTAGATCTCTGATGGTAAGATTGCGGAGAGTGAGGGGAACGCACGGACAGCTGCGCATGCGCAGGAAAAGAGGACGAGGAACCAGGAGAGTAGCTGTGTGATAAGGTACATCGCCTTGCGCAAGTTTGGCTGAGTTAGCGGGGTAGGTGGAGTTATGCAGGAAGGCGTGACGAACTATTGGATGATGCTTTGAATACCAATCCGGCCAGAATATATTGTAACTCAAGATTCCCTCAGTCGGCCGTGCGATGTCGACCCCGTTCTTATGAAGCCATCGAACCCAGTTGCGGGTGTTTCGATATCTCCCGTGTAATGGCACTCCCTTACACTCCAAATTTCCTGAGTAGAGGTCTCTCGGGTTGAGAAGCATCGGGGGGTGCGGCACCGGATATGGTGACAGGGACTTTATCGCGATGTTATAGGATTGGTCCAGTGTTTGTGCTGCTTGGCTATCCCAGCCGATCTTTGATAATTGGGCGATGGTATGGTTCTCAATCACCCCGCGTAAGATTATCTCCAAGCCACTGCGGACTGCATCGAGGTTCGAGTGAGAAGCGAAGCAATTGGCGAAGACTGAAAGCAGTAGGATCCAGTTGTACCATACGCCATAACTATTAGGGTTAGAATATGTAATATCTCCCGGAAGGATTAGGAAAGGTGGGACTTACGCGAGGCTATGTCTGCAATGTATTGGGTTAGCATGCATGCCCACACAATGAGCACTCTACCTGAAGGAAACTCACGAAGTACTATTGTCGCCAAGCTTCTGATAAGCATCATAGAAAACTGCAGCTGCAACGCCAATATATAGTGCGGTAGGTAAGACAACAGAGGTATTAAATTTCTTTCTAGCGCTCCAAATGACTCTCCCTGCACTCCGACTATACTCTCTCGCTCGACTAGATCCAGCCATCAATTCAACCGCATTCCTCGTCGGAATATGCCAAAAGTCTGCCTGCTCCGCTAGGATCACAATCAGGATAAGGTCCTGCTCTCTCTTCCCATTGGGCTTCTTATACATGGATGAACAGAGCGCCCAGTCAGCAATCATCTGCGCGAGTGCCCCGTTAAACGCGCTGGCCGGATCTCCCAATATCTGAATATATTCCACCAGAGGAGACCCCCAATTAGTAAAGTACTTCCCCCATATTTTTTTTCGTAGGGCGTATTGTTTGCTGTTTTTAAGATGTTCGGAAATAGGTACTAGGAACAGGAGCGCCGAGGCGGGGATGACCCACGCTGCCAACGGTGACAGCCACTGACTGGTGTCGCTTGCTTGGTAGTTACCGCTTGCTTCGCAGACCTTATGGCACCAGGCATAGGTAGTTAGAATCTCCGGGGCCCATTTCTTATTAGGATCGGTCTCGGAAGCGTTATAAGAGGAATGACAGGCGTCCCACTGGAGTGGCTGAAGCTCCTCCGAGACTGGAACTCGGGTACAACATTTTTGGAAATCGACGGCTGCTAGTATAGGCTTAGCTATAAAGAAACACAAAATCCATAACAGCGACATGGTCGGCCACGGCGTCGATGGGCTACGCATATTAAGTATGGTATGCAGGGAATGCTATACCGAATCTTAGAAGCCGCGATAGAAGTGTGAAGTGGTCGAAATGGGGAAAAACAATCATCTGGGGAATCAAACCTATTTAAATCCTCCCATCGGGTGTCTTGGTGCGAGCTCTGATCTGGTGTCAATTTGTGTTGGCCGTGGCCTGCCTCGGGAAAATGTAAGGTTTAAAAGCTCTCGTTGCTGGGGTTAATCTTGAGGCCAACTGTCACGTCCTAAACACCTGTGAAACCCAACACCTCTCGATGGCGCGCTCGAGAATACCGTAACTTTGGATTTCGAATAATGGGGGCAATCCAGGAACGCTCAAGTAAGGGAAATAGCACAGCCATTCGGTAGTATAAGAATTGGAGGTTAAGTTGCAAGCAGAATCTATAGGCTTTAGTTTGTTCCTGGGGAGGCTTGGGTTCTGGTTCTTGTATCCTCGCTTCTGCCAGCGCAAGTGGGAGGGGGGTGCGGGTAAGACAATATCAGCACCTTATTCCATACGGTAGGTTGTCCGAGGACCCCTGCGCAATTGTTTGAGTGCTCGAGCTGCGAGTGGTGTAACCTCCACATGCTCGTTGCCCAGGAGATAGACAATCCATCCCCCCGGCGATCACATCCTCGAATATCATCCGGATCACATCACATTCTGTGGTACCGGTACTGTAAGTGCCACTTCCTTTTTCTCGGGAAAAGAAATGCCGACCGGGTTGGGCTGCTCGAGAATTGGCCCTCCTTACTTTTCAGCCATCAAAGTGAAATTTTGTGTCCGCCGTCGTTCCGGGGCCCAACCGATAGGAAAGTGCCACGCTGCTTGATTTTCCAATTTTTGAAAGCGGAGGTGTGGGCTGAAGAAATATGCTCCAACACTAGGATCGGCATCTTCCCACAATCAGAATAAAAGGAAAAGCTTCAAATGTTTAACATCTTCGCTAGATGCTAGGAATAGCACGAGCATGTTACCAGAAAAGTGTTTGCGCGGCTAGGTTGAAGTAGGCACCTAAGGGCGCGGTTTCTAATGCATAAGTGTCCGACTTCTGCTCCACGGCGCGAGTACCATACAATACTCTTATCTTCACTTTAATAACTCAGATAACGTATGGCACCCCATCTTACCCAAATGATCATGCGCAGTAACGGTAACAATACTAAAGATCTTCCCTCGACTTGCCGGAACAAGTCCCACAAGGATCTGGCTGGCGTATTGTGGAACCCTAATCCTGCCTACCTGGTGAAGATCAGAAAACTTAGGAAAGATTGGGGTAGCCGAATAGACAGGGTTTGATCGGTTTTAGGTATCGCCCCCACCTCCAATCGACTGTATCTCATCTGGGGTAGGTTCGCCTTGCATACCTCTTTGGTCTAAGCGATTCCTAAGGAGAAGTCTTCTATCGCCTATCAGATCGAGTATGCATCTTCAGAATCGGTGGGTACCTTACTCCTAGATGTACTATATACAGCACAATATCCCTTACCAAAAGACAGTGGGAGCCTGCTCCCCGTAAGAACTGGTGTGAGTAGGGACAACTTGATGTGTTTCCCTTGATGTGTTTCTCCCTTGATGTGTTTCCTGGCCACAGCGCCGCTGTTTGAGGAAGAAATACGTGAATCACGAGCCTCCCCCGGGCCCACCCTACGCCTACCATATAGCCCCGATGGCTGCGAGGATAGCAACTTAATGTCTCTACTGTCAAAGGCAAACTTCGAGACAAAGTTTGTGGACGGTAGGCTCTGTCAGCCAATCAGCCCAAAAGGAGCTGATCCATCTAAAGCCGCGAGTTGCTGTCGAAATTCGGGACGCCATAAAAGACAGCTGTCATGTCAAGCCGTCAAACCCCTCGTGTCTATGATGGATGAATGAAAAGCCAACTCAGAATGACTTGACTGCATCGTCGATTGTCGCTGTCGGACTATTATTACCAGAGCGCGGGCTCTGGTCAATATTCGTGTTGTCTGAGACTTTTGGAAGCAAATTTGCTTGGGGGGTGTAGCTTTGGACATCAAGAGTGGAGCAGTTTTAGACTGGAGATGCCCGAGATGTGACGTGGACATCTCGAGTACTCGAGTACTCCAGTGTACATTCCCGGTCTCGTAGGTGCAAGTACTGTTTCTTTAATTGTTGATATTTTACTGTCTTGCACGCGACAGTGGAGCAATTGGCTAACTAAGCTGGTTGAGTGTAATTGACAGCCTGGTGTGTTGTTTGCGGTCCTTCACTAGACGGAATTACCCGCGAACACTGCCGCCGGACCACTGTAACCACTTCAAGAGGAGCATCTCGTCAGGTGATAAGATAGCTCCGTGGGGATGATACTCGTAGCTTAGTGGATCCTGGGGATTTGTGGCTTGAACCTGGGAGGAGTGCTGTGTAGTACGAGTAGGGCACTAGCTTGTTCCTCTAACGACTGTTATGAAAAAAACACATTAGCCAAGGCTCGAGGGTGCCGGGATGGTGGGAAGGAAGGAGTTTCCCATCCTTGCCTGGGTTTAGCGCACGGGGCCTTTTTTCTCGATTGCATAATCCTCTCGGAGGATAGAGCCTAGGCACAGCCTATTCTCCTCGCCTACCGACAAAATTAGCGATAGAGCTTATCATAAGGTGTCACTCGGGATAAAACACCTCACCTTGAGCTATGAAGGAGCTTGATTAGATGCTTGGCAATCCGGTCGCTCGTTCGGGCGGTAAACTTGGGGAAGCCCAAACTCTTATCAAGGGCTCTTGCCGATGTGGCAAGTAGGCTAGGGAGATACGGAAAGGCGACGAGATACAAGGACGCTTGTGAGTGGTTTATTGTACAGTGCAAGTCGGGGAAATTTCTGCCATTTCGACTTCTCATAAGATCCTGTAGCCCCGAAAGCACATAGAGGAATTATTGATGACAATCAAATGCGCAATCCACCGTCGCTCATTACAAAAGGGTGATCTCTGATGCGACGCTGGTAAGAAAAGGCCCAGCCCTCTTGGGGGAAGGAAATACGCTTATCAATTAGCGGTAAATTTGCGGAACAGTACCACTCCATATATAGTCCGAGATAGTGGCCCTAGCCGGCTAGGCCAATCGATGGTTAATATATTCTCTGGCAGCCGGAGCACGGGAATGATTCTGAGGAGCGTGGATTATTTCGCTGGGATCATATTGGCCCAAAGCCCGCAGGGCCCGGACAACCACTAGGCCAATCCCTAAAGTGACCCAGGCTGGGAAGTCTATGCCTGGGTAGTCTGGGGGTATGTATGCATGGCCCGTAGGCTTTCTATTAGTTATAGTTTATAATGAGAATCATAAGGGAAACGAGAAAACGGACAAGTTGTTGCGAACCACGACTTCGCTTGGAAAAACAGGACAAGGGAACAGAGTCTAAATAGTATCACCTACACTTTCGCCTCGAGGGTTATGGGGGCGGGGACTGGCTTGGGTTTCAGAAGCTACTGTTCCATATTCCCGCCGGTGTGCTGAAGAGAACCTGGGCCGGTCCTGCAGTAAGTTGCTCAAAGCCGAACGGACTCGCCACTTAGGATAACTTGTTCGGAGCCTAGGTCCAGGAATGGCTCTTGTGCTACTAGCTACTGGTTAATGTTGACGATGGTGACACAGCGGTATTCAGCACCTCGCTATTCGGTCACCGAATCTTGTTTTGCCTCTTGGGCCCAGATCACTACCGTATTAACTCGAATAAGAGAGCGGTGTGCTATGTGGTCAAGAATTCCCTTCCTTGTGAAAGGGGCGAAAATCACAGCAAAACAAGGGAGGTGAAAAAACAAAAAATGCCAGACCTTACCAGAGGGGGCAATTCCAACGACGTAGCACACAGCTCTCTTATTCGAGTTAATACGGTAGACCAACATCAATTGGGAGTACTTTGGCGATTCATAAAGTATTCGGATGAATTTGCGCCAAGATTCGGGTGTTCAGGTGTATACTAGGACATCTTCCCACCAATTCATCCGAATACTTTATCAATCGCCAAGTATACACCCCCGGGCTTAGGGGGGTGGTCTGTTGTCTGGAGCTTCTGTTGAGGGAGAAAGTGATCCACCGGAGCACAAATATCGGATAGGGCCAAGATTTATTTCCTGCTACCGTAGATGAGGGGGGTAGCCAGGAGAAATTTGTGCTCTTTTTGTTAAGGAGTGGAGTGGATGTTAATCGTAAGGTAAGACCGCAAGTACTGGTGCAGTGGGAAAGTTATTAGGGGACATGATAGCCGGCATATTCAAAGAGCAAAATTATTTAAGAAATAACCATGGGAAGCCTTCGTTACATATTCCCATAGGTTTTGCACCTAGGAGAGCAGGTTGGGGGAAGGAGAGCTTCACACTCAAAACGCATATTTGCGCAAATATTGATTCTTTTGGCGATCAACAAGATATAGAGTAGGATATCTTCACACCTCTAAATTCGACCCATAATATTTTAATTTTTTCAACAGATGGATGTAATATTTATCCCTGCAATTCTCAACTCAACTGCCAACTGTTGGTGTAGGGAGAATTTATAACAGTTTAGAGGGTTGGTTTTGGACGCCTGCTGGTGGTCACTGTGGTGACCCTGTAATTTCCATTTTCCCTATAACCTTCACTCATTGCTCTCACGGAGATTGTTTATTCGTCTCTTTCCCCTCTCGCTCCCTTTTTAACCTTTCCCAAGTGACTGTCTCTATCACCCCCTCCCCCCAGGTTGCTCTGCTTTTTATCATCCTTTTTTATAACTGCGCAAACATGGACAAGAATCGGCCATCGGTGTGAGGTGGGGGGGGGTATGCCGAAGAGCCCCGCTTAGATAGTTCCAAGGTTGGAGTGGTAGAGTTTCTTACCTTGCTCTTGTACTAGTATAATTAGTTTCGAAAACATTTTGCCTCACATACTCGGGTGTCTAGCTAAAATGGGAGATGTGACCCTTTTTTTAGGTTAGGAGTACCGGAAAACAGGGATTAAAGAAATATATGGCAAATAATCTGCTTATCTGAGGGAAGATACAGAGTACAAGTTACAGGCGTGTAGAACCCGAACACTTGAGTCCGAATTTTGTATGGGGGGTCGGGTGTGGATAGATAATTTACCATACAAAAGTTTTATCCCTGCCCTTTCCTGCACCGGGGAATAGTTACATAGGGAAATATAGTCATGGAATTCGGGGAACATTTGCCCTCTGACAAATAAAGCGAGTGTGTTGGAGGCAGAGCACAGACATACACCAGAACCCCCCTGTTCCTCGTTCTATCGATATCATGAGAGAGTACTATGATTAGATACCGATGTCCTTTTTTACCAAAAGTAAAGTGTTGGGGCCTGGATTGTCTATTTTCCGAAGAAGCAGTTAAAAGATCAAGAAGAAAAAGTATTACCGGCCAGTTCCTATGGTTAAATGGCTTAGGAGACTGGTCAGCTAATTTGAAACAGGGGCCATCATGAGTTCGAACCCGGGGGGCAGTGGAGTAGTCGAACATTAAAAAAAGTTTGGTGAACCACTTTTTTGCTGGGGGGCAGGTCTAGGGTTGGTAATGCCCTTGGGTCAACTCCCGCCAAATGTTGCGGTGGGACTGCTGGCAAGTGTTCGGGTACTATATGCCCGTAACTTGTATACCCCCCTGCTTTCAGGAACCTTTTGCCTGGTATGAGACCGGTAGTTTTCCACCTCTATGCACTCCCACAGTAGCCTTAGCAAGGGCCTTAAAAATTATTAGACTCCTATTGTTCCCCAAGTCCTCCATCAGCCTTCCTGGCTTCGTTGCTTCTCCTAAGGATATAGAAAACCGAATCGAATGGTACATCTCTTATACCCGTTCAAATGGAATCACAAGTTAACACCAGGGTAGCAGGGTAGCACACCGTCCACCACTAGCAACCGAAGCCAGCTAATACCCACGAACCATGTGTTCAACCGTCAACCCTTCTAGCCTCGATGATAATTTTCCTAGTGCTAACACCACAAACACTGGCAGCGGATGGAGTCGAATTCGAACAACTTGATTATAGACCCAGCGCCTGTGTTGACCCCCCCCGAAGCGCGAGTTGCCAAACGGTTCATGCCGAGGCCCTTGGCCCACCTGGGTGATGTAGTGCTTTCCGGGGTGCCATCAGGTGCCATAACAACTATAAGCTTACTAATGATAGGTAACCTAAAGTGGCTTAAGGCAGCTGTCGAAAACTGTAGGGAACTCCTATTTCCCACTAGGTGTGCGAGCTTTGGAAGGGGAAGACTATTGTTCGGAGGGGGGGATTTGTTCACTGTGTGCATTGATCTACTTCCTGTAGGGTGCCAGAAAGTAGACTTACGAACCTGCGTCAGTCAGTTTTCACTGCTTAGGATGAGTCTTGAATGTTGTGGAGGATTTTCCTATAGTGGCAGGGGTGTCCCTAGCCGAGTGAGAGACAGTGATAAAATTGGAGAGAGGACTGGAATACAAAATACTTCGATACCCTCAAGGATGTAACTTATCAGGTATCGTTTTCTATGGTAGAAACTCAAACTATCGATCTGAGTGCTATTGTATGCAGTCATGGGTTCCCTCCTCCGGAGAGCGGGCGGAGGACATATGATATCAGGGGAAGAGTTTGTTCCACCTGATTTAGAGAGGAAACCGAGTGACATAGAACAATGTTCAATTGTTCATATTCTACCATATTGTGGGGTGTCTTTGGGATAACCACCTTTTCGTGGGTATTGGTAGTAGTGATATCTCGTGCTGCGGGGTCCCAAGGGTCATGACTGATATCTACTAGTATCTTTCAGCCGACAGCAAATGCTTTGGACACAGGACCCTGACATGGCAGAATAGTAACCTAGCTTAGTCACAAGCAGCGAGTCAATAGTGAGATTGAAGAGTAAAATCCTCTCTATTAGGATATAGGAGAAAGGAACAAACTAATCTCAATAAGCTATTGAAAGCGGAAGAGGAAAAGGAATGTGCATAGACTCCTGTGCTTCCGGATAATTGTGGCTCGTGTCCCCTCTCACCGGCGGTCTCAGAGCTCCCTTTAACATAATCAATCCACAAGGTATTTTGCATGAAAGAACGATATGGCAAAGTCGCTAAGTTACTCGTCTCGCACCACGAGTCCATCTACACATCCTCCTGTGCCCATCGTCGGACTACTGGAGAATCTCATATAATTGGCTAGTCCTGGCAAACCTCTAATCTCCTGATTTAGAGATAGGGGCTCCTGGGGGATTGGTGACTTCCTGGAACGGTACAACCTGGGCCCTATGGAGATGGTGGGCCTCTTGAATTAGTGTTCGCAATTCTGTTACCTTGTGAAGCCAAACCAATCATGGGCCCATACGCTGATTTCGGCTAAGAATTTGATAGCGAATTCCGAGGGATCTCGGGGCATATACCGACCAGGTCCGCCAAGGGCAGGTGCTATGGGAGAGTTGGAGAAGCCGGCAAAGCCACATCGGTTATAGTGTGACCTTCATAGTTAAACTCGTAGGGGGGGAGAGTATTAGTGTGGGGTCTTGGGGTGGTGCTGCCTTGGCCTCGGGAGGAGGCGAGGGCGGAAGGGCTGCTCAGTGGTTGCTTGTGGCGGGAGAGAATTTGGTTATGAGCAGAGCGGTGGACAATAAGGTTGGGCTAATTAGGATATAAATTGTTATGTTGGGTCATCCAAGAAAGCACTGCATTGAATCGTATCCAACTAGTAGGAGACTTGGGGGTGCAACAAATACCCTTTTGCTTGGATGGATTAGGTTAGGTGGAAATATTCGTGTGGTAGGGTACCGCGGGTTAATATCTCTACCGCCATATATTTACTCGTTAGCCACAATCTTCTCGGGGGAACGCATCCAACCCTTTTGTAGGACAACACCCGGAAGGACAAATCTCTTAGTGTGGAAGGTCAGTGGATAAATCGATCGAGAAGGCAGTAGCAAATACAGTACTGTGCAGCAAAGGAAATTTGCACAGCACCCGCCTCTACCCAGCCTGCGGCTGTACCATAGGTCCGCTTGCCAGCAGGCTGGTGATCTATCTCTAGAGCGCACCTTCCCGAATTGGTGGGCGCCGTTCCACCATATTACAACATCTAGTGCCCTACATGAATCTAATTAAATTCAAACAATGCGCAAGTACCGGTTCTGCATAGCCTAAGCTCACATACGTCCGCACCGTACCATGCAGCACAGTGCTAGCAAGATTCAAACGCCGTTATTATAATATAACACTCGCGTATTGGACTGGGCAGCTCTCGGGAAATTATTTTACCGGTACTATATTGCCGGTAACCTTTGTAATCGGAGAATATCTCGCAGGGGCTCTGGTGGTTAAGGTTACTGTTCCAAGGCTTATACTAGGGCATAATGGTTAACTTGAGTTGGGAAGCAAGGCTTTGGGTTGAATCGAATTTTACAACAGCGGTGCTGAGTATAGGGTTAGGGTAAACTGGCGGGATCTTTGGTTACCGTGGCCATTTCTCTGGAGCACTTGGTAGGGGTAGTATACGCCTAATAAGGTTTAGATTGGGAATATAAGTGTTGGTCCGTAAGAACTTCAGAAATATGCTAGGACATTGGATGGTAGATGCCTCTCATAGTATCATACTTGTAAGGTTCTGTGCCTATTCCCTTTGTTTTATTTCCCCTTTTAGCCGGGAGGGAGCCTCCAACGTCCTAGCGCACTTGTCTTCTATCCTAATTCCCAAGGTAATGTGTTTTATTGGGGTCGGGGAAACAGGTGGGAGAGCTCTAGACGTCTATGGTACGGTGTGATACGGTACAGTACTGCACTCGGGTGTAGCATAGCTTTGTACTATGTACACTGCAGTGCCGGTGCCGGTATTAGTAGCGCTGGCCTTCTGCACTCTAGATGGCGCTAGGGTACTTATTAGAGCAACGCCACCGATTTTTCGAAAAAATAAAATACCTTCACTGATATTAATCCCATTAACCAACACACCGCCTCTTCTGGAGCTTGGAGGTATTTTGAATTTATTACGCAATGAATTTAAATCCAGCCGCTGCAGTATTTGTTCTGGGGGACACTTTGAGCCCTCTTCTGACAAAGTGACTTAATCTGCAAAACTCCTAGTACAATACCGCCCATTACTATGTAATCCTCCATCACATCAAGATAAACCCCCGCTTGTAATGGGCATGTCCTGCTCACTTTTGTATCCGCCGCCAACCCCGCCCGGATATGAAACTACCATATTGTCCCACTTCTCCCCAGCCCTTAAAACCAGCCTCAGACCTGCCCTATATGTAAACCAGCCCCATCGTTGTACTTAGCAAATGTTTAAACACCCAAGCGTAAAACCGGCTGACCAGCCTTCCCCCCGGACGAGGTTCGATTGAAGGGTGTGCCACAGGGTTATCTACAGTACCGCTAGTTTATGACAGAGTAAGGATAGCCATTTTGTGCCAAGCCTTAGCCGGGAATGGGGTCTGGCCTAGCGGGGTATCGGACACCCCGAAGCCCTGAGAAACAAACCACAGGAAACTCTCCGGGTTTCTCTCGCTCACATCGTCCCTCCAAAGCACAGATGATAACCGTGACCATGCGGTGACAGGCTGCGTATCCCTGACCGCCCGGGCTTGTCCGAGGTTATAAACCAGTTCAGTGATATGACGGCTGCCCGATTGGGGTTACCGCTGCCCATGGTAGGCGGTATTTATCAAAATGCATGAAAGTTCACTGCCCTTGCCATCGTAGGGAGCGGCAGGAGATAGATTACTGATAGGGACGGCACTGGGGCACAGTGGGGAGTGCCGGGGAAGTGGCTAACCTGTCCGACCTGGAGACAGCAGGGGCGGAGCACTTTCACCGCTTTCTAATGGGAGTGCCTCACGTAATATTTCGACCCCCGATCTATTGTGTTATTATTGTTAATACTATCATTATTATTATTTGGCCCTCTCGTTTGGAGGTTATCCTTGATACGGCGGCCTGGATGGGAATCGGGTGCGGTATTTTGTCTATCTGAGTTCGGTCGTGTGGGAAATTCTTAATTTGCCAAGCAATAGTACGATATCAGTGCTGTAAGTGCTCATGTGTGTGCTCCCTGCTTTTAGGACCCTTTTTCCACATATGGCGCAAGAGCTCATGGGGCTTAGGTATGGTGCAAGAATCACTGATTTCATATAATATTATGATAGTTACACCCCGCTGTCCCGAACCTCGATAATACGGATAGCCTGTTAACCACTAGGAATTATGTTGCAGCTTTGGCCACTCATATAAAAGCACTCGTTGAGAAAGAAAACAAGGGTCTTCCGACCTATGATATCCGAATGCACCTTACCCTCCTCTCTCGTAAATTTTTGCTTTGCTGAATTGGATGCTTGCGGTAATCTTAGAAGGGCTATCCCGGAGAGGGGAAACATCTGGTGTTAGTTTCCCTACGTTTTTCGCCCTGCAGCTGGCGTGGGGGGCTGCTCTCTTGTTTAATGAAATAGGGTTTTCCCGGAGGAAATCCTTCTGCGCTCCCAGAGCTTGGAGTTATCTAAAGTGCAGGCTGAAAAAATGAGGGAAATTAAGAGAAACTCACCCAGGGCGTTTAAGACTAGACCTATTTTTCCTTAGTGTGGGGGTAAGGGGAATATCTGCTCATGAGCAGCAGTTGTCACGATCTCTGCCCCTCCGCCTTTCAATGAGCCGGCCGCACCAGATAAAATCTTTGGATTTTGGAACAAATGGGCTTGATCGCAATATCTCATCCGTATGAATCTGCGAAAACGCCCCTATCATCGAACTTTCCTACTTTTTTAAGTATGGGCACCATGCTCTAGGAGTCCTCCGATGCCCTGGCCAAACACCCACCACCCCCTCCCCCCATACACCACACAATCTACCATTCACTGGACCCAGCTTAACTTTCTGCCATACAGTACATAGAATATAGTGCCACTTCCACCATCTCTAACCATACAATCCCAACCCTTTCCACTGAAAAATTTGTTGGCCGAGAAAACCTCCTTCCTAAAAAGTCCAAAACACACTAACTTAGCTCCACACTTGTGCATCCTGTCTTAACCCTCGTTATGTCGCCACAGCATGACATGGCCCCGGCCCGGCCCGTGGCCCGCGTGGTATGGCGTGCTCCCGAAGTACTTTAATTACCGAGGTGGGGGCCGCTCTACTCGTAATTGAACGACGTTTGTGAACAAGGCCGCTGTTACATGATACTAAGATCGGGGCAAAAAAGCCGAACTCCCGCTGTAGGCAACGAGAGCCAAACGTCCTCCAAATATGGGTTAATACCGGTGCCGTGTCCGTGTTCATTGTCTCCGTTTTTGTTATGTTTTTTGCTTGGTTATAGACGGGAGTAGACCACTAACTTAGTATCCTACTTGCAGAATCCGGTGGTCTTTTTTTCCCCTTTGGTATATTTAAAAAGTGTACCGGCACCCATCAGGATACGGTACTGGACAGGGACCTTCGTGAATCCATTATTTGCGTGAGACCACTAGTTTGACAATTTCTTGCCCAGCTTTTTATGGGGGCAGGGCGTAATGCAAGTAAACTCTATTATCCCAGCAGGGAAACCTTCAGCCCCCACCCCCTCCCCGGTCCTCCAATGGCCCCTCACCTTGAACAACCACCACAAAACATCCTCCAATAATCTCCGCCCAACAACTCATCACTGTACGATACTCCAGTAGAATCGAGGCAGTACTGGGTGGGGTAAACCACAGTGCACAATGGCCAGTAATTCATGTCTCAGGTCTCGATTAGCCCACCGCATTTACAAAGAGGTATTACGTATTGTACAGTACTTGCACAGCACTATGCTAGTAGGGTACTCGGATACCAGGGTTGGTCCGCGAACACCAGGATTTATTCTAAGCATGAGCTAAAGTGGCAAATATTCAATAGAAACCGTGAATAGATAGTTCAACCAATAGTAAAGCAGAAAGTGTTCGAGGAATTCTTCTGGTTTCAACCCACACCCCTTAGTGCGTGCACTATTCTCAATATCGTCGTTAGCTTTGTCAGCCCTGTGTTCGCGGACTAGCCCTGGTATCCGAGTACTTGCACAGCACTGGCCTAGGAAGTGAGTCAGAAGTAGAATTGAATCGCTTTCTATAGAGTACTCGTACCCAACCTTCACATAAAACTTTCCATTGAAAAAAAAAAAAACCAACAACCAAACCTCTCGGGGCAGAATTAGAATATGATATTGATTTGCTGTCAGGAATATCCATCACTCTTCTGTAGTTTCCCCGTGGTTGGCTTCGGTTGAGGTTACCACTGCTCTTTTGTTTGTTTTGTTTGATTCACTCCCCCACTTCCCGGCCCACAATGGTAGCCGATTTTGTACTACTGGAACACACACGGCTGACGCCACTTGCACGCCGCTCTAACTCAAAACGCGGCGACACGGTACCATGGTTACTCCAATACTCGTCCCAGGCAAGAAGTACCCGAAAATTGAGGTGATCAGACGCCATTTTGGGCAATTCTCACCAAAATTGCCCCTGCTAACCGTATCCACAGGCCCCCAAGAGATGTTTTACCTCTAAAATATCCCTGAAATATCCCTGAAATATCGTTGATTATCCTTGTATTATCCCTGTTTTTCCTCTCAATTTTCGGGTACTTCTTGCCTGGCACGAGTAGAGTACCGTAAGCCACTTGCAAAAAGAACGGGGGGTTTTTTTTTTGCTCTTTGGTGCGTGGGTCTTCTACGGTATTACAGCGGTTCTAAGGAAATATTAGGAGTTGTGTTTAAGCGACGACCCAAGGACATGATTTGGTGTGCCACTTTTGTCATCAAAATATCTAAGGGGTTTCGCCCAGAGGGTTTTTCTCATATGAATGGAAGGCGATACTGGGGAGAAGGTAAACTCTCGCTCAGGCAGTGAGGTGTAGGCTGGTAATCAAGGGGTAAGGGATAGGCCTTTCTCTCTCTTTTGCTTCGGTATGAGATGCATTTTCGAGTAGAAACCTGATCTCTGTGGTGCTATAATATTGATTTTGGGTACAGGTTACTTTACCGGTGATGGCAATCAAGGAACTCCATTCGGAGTATTTCTGGGGAAACCCGGGTTCTCCGGCCTCAGGGAGAGGCCAGGGAGAAAGGGAGCATTGTTGCCTACTCGGTTTGTTTCAGTTTGGTATTGGTGTTTTTGTTTGGGGTTGTCAAAGCCTTGTTGAGTGCCCGATGGTTCATTGACGGAAAGCCATTTGTGGACAATGTGCGAGCCCGTTGAGGACTGGGCTGAATAGGGAGCTCGTATCTGAGTTGGGCTAAAATTCAGTTAGAAAGGATGCAAGTTTAATTCACCTGGTGGGCGAGTAGAACCCTCGACGTTGAGTAATTTATTAATAATGGATGCGTATCTTGCCATTATTTGAGACCAACTGGGGTTTACATTTTCAACTGTATGGTGCTTTGGTAACAGAACATGAATGATCAGAGAAATGAAAGAGAGAACCGAGCCTATGTACTAGAAGCCCGGGTGACGCTGCATGTGATTTCGAAAGGTGGGATCTATTCTTCGACCGGCGACCCGACTTCAGGGCTGTCAGGGATCTGATCTTCTAGAGGAATAAAGCACATGTTAGTCCGATTATTCTAAGATTACACATCCGCACCGAGGAGACTGATACTGTGTTCTCAGTAGTGGCCTTGACTTACCCTGCAGCTGGTTTGGCTCATCCTCAGGATTCTCGGCCCGGGCCACGGGATTCCTTCTCGCAGACTCCCGGAATCTCCCCTTGTGCCTGTTGAAAAACGCCCAAGTTGCGAACCAGGTGCCGTCGCATTTTCCAAAGATTTCCGGCAGCTCCTTGACCAGCTCCTCAGTCGCCTTATCAAGGAGGTCCTTAGGAAGCCTGGAGAACTGATCTTCCTGGTCTTTTAGGTATCTGTCCCAGACCGCCCTAATCTCTAGTTAAGAGTCACGCCACCGGGTTGGTTAGCTCTGGCACCAGATTTTCACTTTATCCTTCCTCAAACTCACTTCTATCAATCTCATTTTTAGCCTTCCGGCTAACCCCCAAGAGGTTCCAGACCGTTTGTGCTGGTATATCGTAAATCTTCGCCGAGGGTGCCGATATCTTCGAGGATGAGTCGGCCATTTTGGGTGGGGAAAAAGTGGAGTTGTAGAGAAACGGAAGCTAGGCGACGGCTTATAGTCCACGGAATGCCACGTGCCCCCATGCACACTAGCACAGCTGGGTATTTGTCCCCGCCGCTACCTGACTACTGGACTGGAGTATGATACATCCTTCTGTTGTGTGACCAGTGGCTTCGTGTGGGCCGAAACCTGTTTCAGAAGCAACCGATAATGGGGGGGATTTGAATCAACCACGGGGGGCGATGGGGTGCTTGTGAACCTGTCTATCTCAACGTTATGGGACCAGAACTTTTCACCCCTTCTCTGTGCTCGAAATGGCTGACTACTTAGCTGTGTTAGGCTGACTGCTAGTACGAGTGATAGAAGATGAAACAAAGCGGGGTTCGCCTGGCAGAGTGCGGAGATGGGCCAGCCAGCCAGATTTCGGCCGTGCGAGACCACGATCTCAGGGGGTATCGGAAGACTTCTTCAATCTTGCAGATGTGAGGGAAGCCAGATGGTCAGCTCAGCCGGGAACTTATAGGAGACTCGCAAGTGTGCCGGGTTTTCTGCTCGTGCCTGTTTGCCATCCAATCTAGCCGCCGGTAAAATCCTCTCTCTTCCGCTATGTACACCAAAGGGAGTGCTGATACCTGCTGGGGCTTGAATCCCTTGAAGTACAGTGCCCAAGCTAACTTTCCATACGATAGTGGTGAAGCACACAACTCCTCCGGCGGAAAACATTAGTCCTTAGTCTTCCCCCGGAAACTACTCACACTACCCACAAGCTAACGGTTAGGGGAAGCTTTCCCTTGCTCGTCCGCCATGGCTAGATGGGGGAGTTTGATCGATCACTTAGTCCAAACAGTTTTGCTTGCACTGAGCGACTAGGGGCCCCTGGTCCCTCCCCCCGGGTGCCAAAGGACCCACCCAGATGGAGTGAGATACCCCGTATGAGCCCTGGGCAGTCTGTGAGAAACCGGAGACCTAGACTTTCTACTTAATGCCTCTATTTGTGCCGAAAAGATATTTGCAGGGCAGGCGGAAGTTAGCACGACCGGGGCAAGGTGGTGAGGTAGCAAACCTGGATTATTATTTTTTGTTAAATCCAAGATAACAAACCTTGAAGAAATCCTTTTTACTGATAAGAGGGAGTAGGCTACTTAAACTGCTCAACATGCAACCTCTCTAAGGGAGTAGTGGACACCCACAGGCACTTCTAGGGCTCTTATTCATGTTGTTGTCCTCGTTCGAGATCGTCTACTCAACCCTCGGGAGGTAACGAATTTAGGCTATCAGCTCACTATATTGTTTAAGTTCGGTTATAAGGTATTGGCGTTGAAGACCTTCAAAATTCTCTCCGGATTTCTAAGTTATGGTGGTGCGCTACCTTTCAATCGCTGAGCTGGGTGGTGGTAAAAGTGTGGATTGATCAACATCCGGTGTTTTCGGCACAGTTCCGTGGGTGAAATATTCAGAGCCGACGGAATGTCAAACTTTTAGGCGAAGATGAGGGAATAGTTTTAGGTTTGCTTTCTATCTGAGTGGGGTTTTCTAGATATCTGGAACTGGGTCCATGGCTCATGTGGTCTCACTCGCGGCCACCCCTTGTTCATGCGTTGGAATCCTGACTCCTACAGTTCTCGATATCCCATTCAACGATTGATGGGTTTGGGGATATGGTTCCCATCCTAGAAGAGTACTTCCTAGATTCCAAGCCACTTTCGGTGTATTCTGTCTTCGGACATTGTGGTGTTCGGGGGTCTTTGATGCCTTCTACTGTATTATTTATCACCTTTGTTTCTATTGTTTTTTTAACCCCTTCCGTGATCAGGGAAGCCGGGGAAGCCTACCGGACTTTGGGCTAGCGGGCAAGGCCTGCGAGACTTGCCTCTATCATTACTCAGATTATAACAATTAGTGTTTACCAGCAAATGATTTCTCGTGATGTTGGGGCCCGTCGAGAAACGCCACCGGATATGATCATATAAGCAGACACAGCGTCATTTCGCATTCAGCGCAAGATACCACACACCCGCACACCCTCAAAATAAATGGGGCAATACAGGGGGGGTCGAATTTTAGTAACTCCAAGCTCCCCGGCACATGCATAACCGGCTACTCGCTCCGGCAGCTTAGTTACACTACGAGCACCACAAATGATGTCTCACCGTGTGTAGCCCATAGTCCTCGCCGAAACCTGCCGTCCCCCGGGGCCCATGGGGCCAGACAGACTCCGGAAAGTGGCCCTCTACTGTCCGGCCTTCTCAACAGTCTCTCTACGGGACCACCGGGGTCCCGAGATTATCGCAAACATGATCCAAAATCCTTTTGGGTGAGAGCAATAGCTCCCTTGATCCACTAATTTTTAAGGATCCTTTAGAACTGCGAACCCTGTATTCCCTCTCCCACAACCGATGGAAAGAGCGGCCAAAAAGCAAGTGGAAAAACAGCGGGTCGCCGTCTCAGCTTTTCGCCTAATGCTCGGATACACTCTCTAGAAATGATGTTGGCAAGGCTGACTGCTACGCGATTTTTCTCGTAAACTTCAGATGAACACAAAAGCCGGCTCATCGGCGATTTCTGTATGAAACAACGGGGTGGTGGGTTCGCTTCGGAGTGGTAGTACGAGTACTCTTCTAGTGCCGTAAAGTCTCGTTAAACCCACCATCAGATTATGCAGTGGAAATCCCTATCCCTAACCACAGTAGGCTTAGCGGTGTAGGTTAACAAAATAATGAGCATCGGTTAATCAGATCCTGGAAGCCCATCGTGCCCAAGCTATACCCTGTCTGGAAAATGCTATTCCTTTTCGGGGTGCCCGTCTCTGATGGCTTAGATAAGAGGCGTTCACTAGATGGGTGTATTTGCCGAGTTCTTACTGTTGGATGATCTGTGTCTTACCTCTGGTACGACCCGCTATCTAGTCAGTTACCCCGCGCTGATAACCGGCCAGTGGTGTCGCACAAATGATTCATGATTCATTTCATCTTATGCTTAACCCCTCTTATCTGGGCGAAAAAACTTTCACTGTCCGAGCAATTATTACTACTTGTGCCACCATAACGGCGCTAAAGTCCCTTTCTGAGGTGGGACACACAATGCATTTTTATTTTTTACATTTTTGCACGCACCCATGCCCCCGGCTTTACCATTTCGGCCGATTATTGGCTGGGGGCAGCGTTGGGACTACTTCCGTTAGAAAAACAGATGTGAGTATCAAGATGGCCGTGCCTGTTGGTTTTATGGTAGACCGTGGAGGGGGGTTTCTAGCAAGAACCTAGATTATATGGTAAAACGGTCGTGACTGTTCTATGATAAATTAATGCCTTGTTTATATTGCAGTCTGTGAGTTACCAAAGAATCTTAGGGTTCGTAACCGTGATAGTGGAAACATAAACTAAACAAAGCCATCTGGCGGGGGTAGAGAAGATGGTCGTCGCTATAGTTTGTAACTTCCTTCTCACTCCAGGAACCTCACCGGAAAAGACAGGAGAAATTTCCCAAAGCAGGGGAAATCCAAAGTCCATACCCCACTAGCCACGGGAGCTTCTGCTTCTCCACAAAGGGCTATGACGGGACAAAAGAAGAAGCATGGGGTGTGTTCTCCGAATCCCCCCATCACAAAAGCAACATAAAGCTGAGGCTCCCGTTCCACGGAAATTTCCATCCAGAACACAACCATCCCTGAGCATCTCCCGCCACCAATGCTCTCCTCGACTGCCCGTAGTAGCCCAGTACCGTACTCCTCTCTCATCGCGTGCACTCGTTTAGCGAAGGCCTTCCACCAACTAAAACCCAAAAAAGAAACTCACTGGGTAGCGTGTGACTGGCCGGGGAAACCCGCTATGGACTGGCTTAGACCATCCGTCGCTTTACCACCGGCACGGCACGAAATCCCCGAGGACAGAGCTAGTCGTGGCAACTTCCAAAATCGAAAGACTAGCATGATCTCTAGTGTGCTAGGGTGGCCTCCGACTGGAGTCTCCGGAACCCCACAAGAGATAAACCATAAATGTGGTCCGCTAAAAAGTAAAGATGCATCAAACAAGACGAGGCCTGAACTTCCTGAAATGGCTGATATCCCCCTGAGGGTTTTTTCACTACCCCGGCTACCCCTCTTGCGAACAGATGCATTGTATGAATCTCAGCCAGAGAGCTGCTTACTCTCGTAGAATTTACTCTCTTTGTAGGGTTGCAAATGCTCCGCCGAAAATGAACCCACCGCTCATTTTGAGAAAACATGTGCTTGAAAACAGTACTCTAGCAGCCTGGGCCATAGCTGTGCAACATAGGGGTGACGATTTCCGAAACTGCTTGCGCATGATGTCGGAGAATGGCCCGAATTTGGATGAAATGGATTGTGGCACAACACTTCAGACTTAGCTGCCGTGAAGAAGACCTCCGGGGATTCCTAGGGACTGGGTAGAAAAGTTTGACTTTTAGTCCTAAGCAAATTCACCGGAGCTAGTGCTGAGATTCCTGTTAATCATATTACCAATGGGAGTGATGTTTGGGGAGGTTGCTAGTTCTCGGATGGGGGACAGGCATGGCCCGGTGAGAAGTACCTTGGGGATGCATACGGTGTGGCCTCGGGCAACGAATTTCGGATTAATCTGGTAACCAGCAGAGCTTGGGAATGGCTTTTTGAGGTGGATGTTTTTTTATAGTCATCATTTATCTCCCTCTTTGTCGAGCAGAGCTAGGTCTACAAATCTTCGCGCGCATATTGTTATCTGGAAATTTACCCTAACCCTAGTCACTAATCGAGTGATGGAAGGTGATTATTAGAGAGCATTTCAAGGGTGCATTCCACTATGACCTGAACACCCTATGGCGGAACTTGATATACAGTGGAACACCGTGACCTCCGGTGAATTTTTGATAATATCAGAGTAGTCTGGGGGCCGGCGTTCCGCGAGTGCATCCCCCTAGGGCCTTGAGATTACCTCTTACTCCGGAGAGACAGGATGATGAAGCTGGGGGAATTGGGATGTCTGTTTATTTTCTGGGATTTAGAGCGAACCATAAGGTCACCCCCTCGAATTTGTAGACGTTTTAGACGGGATTATATCAAAGGTGTAAGTTTGTGGTTACCCGTCTAGTGATCATTTGTCTTAACAAGATCTCTAGTGGGGCGGCAAAAAAAGTTTAAGATAGTCGAAGATTCCGGGGCTAAATAAATCTGTGTAGGAGGCACTATCTATGTGTTGGGAATCGCTACTCGGGGGTGGAGGCTAGTGATGGGACAGATAGGGGTTTGAAGTCCTGGTGCTTATGACTCTTGGAGGTGAAAAATAATTTAATTTGGTAGGCATAATTCTAGGAAGGCAAAAGTTGACATCTAGAACCTGTATCCGTCCCATCACTAACATTCACCCCCGAGTAAGTGTGTGTGTATTAGCACTGTGGAATATTTTTTGGGCAAACTATCAGTCATCGGCGATGGGAGGAAACAATGGGCACAGGGCGATTGAAAAATACCAAGAATGTATAGTGAAACTCCTTTGTTGCTGCCCTAGTCGAAGGAGGACCCGGCCATTTCCTTTGAAGGAGTTTATATACACGATACGCTAATATAAGGTGAACCGTAGTTAGCAACCTTGATAGAGAATTCATACCATGGGATTGTTTTCCCATCACTACAATTACCTGATCATACCACCACCCCCATCACACAGTACTGAGTGTGACAGAGCTTAAAGAGCTAATTGATGGGACGAAACCACAAATTCTTATGAAGGGATTGCCGAAATTTTTGGCCCATATCTATTGCACCCAGTGGCGTCAGGGGTCCTTCATAGCTAATAGTCCCTAGTGTCATCCACCCTCCCCCGGGATATTCGGAATCATATCCAGTGAGCAGGGCCTGCTTTGACACAACCTGCATCTGGCATACCGGGTAAACTTCAACAACATGCCCATTAACACCTGGATAACACTAGCTGTGACCTAACTAAACCCCCTGACTTTAGCTTCAGCCAACTTAAGTGTTGACCTGGTGGCAACACCCATGCTGTTAGACCCCCGGGGGTCGGGTAGTACTGACAACAGGATGATTAGGGCTCTCTAGAGTCACACACTAGCCGTCCACTCATAGGTGAAGCTATGGGTTGGACGGGAAGCTTTAGATCACCTAAAGAAACTATTATACTTCAGAACGTACAGGCGTGAGTGAGATCCCCTGAACAAAGGCCACAGAACAAGAGAAGGCGATCGGTTAAGAATTCCTTGAGCATGACTTGTCCTCTATTTACTGTCACACTTCGTAAGGGTATATTAAAACGCTGAAGATAACAGCTATTTCACTTTCACATGTTCTATATCTGCTCTCTCGTGAATTGCAGTACTAATATACTAGTATCGCAATTTTCGGTATAAATTTCCTCCTGTTCATTGTGAGTCCCCAGCTCAAGCCCCGGAGAGCCTATGTTTACCTTTTCGGATCAATTACGCAAGTTTTCTTTTGCCCTTGGTAAAAGATAAATATTGAGACCCGAGTCTAAGGCTCTGGTGATCCTTCAGAGCTTCCCCTAGATCCCAAATACTGTAGAATCTCAAATAACTTAACCACCGGGATGTGATATGTCGTTGGAGTTGCTTCCTACTGTAAGGTCTGTTTTTTTTTTGCTTTTTCATGCCCATCAGATAGGCAGTCTTAAACAACAATGAGTTCGATGGGGCGCAGAAAATCCAATCCTCAGTGACCGAACGACACAAGAACTTTTATTGGTACCAACAAACGAGAAGTGGAGATCCGGGACCCAACGCCAACACCCCCGACCTTACCAATGCCTTTTATAATGGCCACCACTACGTCAAGTGGACTCCCGGCGTCACCGCCTCCCGGGACCGATGCATGCGGCACTCGTGTACCGGTTCCCGCAGCGAGAATTGCCCTGTCATACCGGAGAGTGGATTTTAAGTGTTGCCGATAGTGCGGAATAGAATTCCAAGTTCAGGGCTAATGCCGTTGAGTGGTACAGGAAGTGGTAGGCTGTCCAGTTCCTTGGCTACGAGAAGATCGATGGTTGGGTTTACCGGACCTGGAAGGCCAACTGGATCGCCGGAAGGAACGATTGGGGGTGGGGATATAAGCAGGGCGTTGAAGCTGGTGTTATCCCTAAAAATCCTCTTGATGCATGTAATTAGAATGCTTGCCCGGGATTTACTTAGATCCATTTAATATTACGACTGAAGGAGAAGAAAAACAGATTAATATCGAATTTCACAAGCAACTTTGACTCCCTTACTCAGAATCTTCCAGAGGCAGGATCTCGGGGTTTAACTTCCAGCTTTAGATTACTTATAGCACTGGCGCAGTGCAGTACATGCATACCCGTACGTTGACAAGTGCGTAACAGAAGAGTACTATAATACCATAGTAGAGAATCCGTATGGCATTCGGAATCTTCAATCCCTTCCCCCTTCCCCCTTCCCCCTTCCCCCTCCCCCAGCCAGAGGCGGCAGATCGCGGGGTTTTTTTTTCTTTCTTCTTTTTTTTTAAAAAAGAGAGGAGGGAAGGAAGGAAGGAAGGAAGGAAGGAAGGAAAACAATCAATTTTTGTTTTTTTCTGCTGCCCCGCCGATCGCAGACCCTATCCTCATAGGTAGGGACCAGAGTCGGATTCTACCACCTCGCAGCAGGTCTGATTTGCGCTACAGCCTTATTGAGGAAGGCTTAAGGTCTTCAGTCTCCCAGTTCCTGTCAGGTAGGATTCCTTAAATCCCCTACCCTATGTGACGGATCGTTCGATAATAACTCATTTTGAGAGGAATCGAACTCCTGGGCTCCTGCTAAGTGCACAGGAAGTCATCAGTTTCTTGACATGTTAACCACTGCGCCAGCTAGGCATTTCACACTATACAGAGATAGGAACTAATGCTTATCCAGATGTCTTTGTTTTTTTCGTCTGACGTTAGACTTTCAGTGATACAACAGACAGTCTCAGACACCTGCCGATTCCATTTTTCTCCTCCTGTATATTTCCTTTCTTCTCTTTAGCCTGAGTTTCTAGGGACGCATCATTGCCGCTTGGTGTAGGAGTTACAGCAGGATAGAAGGAAGAAAAAATCTAGTTAGACAGACTACCACAGGATCAGATCTGACTTTTTGATAAGCTGTACAGTACATACTGTAAGTAGATGAGCAAGCAGTTAGGGATTTCAGGATTCCAGATCAGGGTTTTATTTTGCCAAGTAATTCGGGCGTGTCTGGTAACTTTAGATTTTAATGTAGGTGCTAAAGCTCAGAAGGGTGTCTATAAAAGGATGTGCTTCAAGTTACTCTGGAAATTAGATTCCGAGCCCTCTCATACAACCGAAATCTCCGGGAAAATACCCATAATTTTAATATATTGCGCTCAATGAATGAGTCTTCTTACTTGTAGTAATTGAATATCAGGCTGTTGGGTTGGAAAATGGCAAATGGTGTTATTTTTGGTATAGAACGCACGAGTAATGGTGAGCTGTATCACTGGGCTGTATCTCGGAATAGGGAAATGATTCCCGAAAGTAAAAAATGAAACTCCAAAAGCGAAAACGAAATGCTAAGAACACTGTGGAAGCAACCCCCCCCAGCATACTCATTTAGCTTTTCTTAAAGACGCAGAAATGGAACCGCTTTTTGCCCTCTGAGGGACAAGGGCTAGCATAGTTTGCTGTTATCCTTTAAGGACTACCGATTACTTAGTATAATATGGAGGCCCCTTGAAGGAGTGGGTGACCGTGTGAAAGAGGAGGTGAGATGCCGGTATATGGGGAGCAGCGGGAGAGGAGATTCCACCCCCCAGTTCATGAACGGCCATTACCTCAGTTATTAGTTAAACTGGAAATGGCCCTAGAGCATGAAATAAGGTGTGGCCCAATAGGCTCATGAGAGCAAGCCCCTAGGGGAAACCTTTTGCTTAGGAAAAGTAAAAACTCTAGTCTCCTGTGCGAGTGATCGTCTGAACACAAATTCAGGGGCCCACTTCCCTACGAATCTCACTCGCTTATTATGTTAAACTTTGTTCTGGCTATTCCAGCCCCATTTCCAGTTTAACGAGTTCATGTTATGCATTACATTGCAAAATATCAGATTAGTATCACTGTTTCCCTCCTCTTATCCCAGTCATCTCCTCCGGGGAAGGAGCTGTTCCATTGCTGGTACCGGTAGTGTTTTAACCGTGATTAGGGTTCAGGCTGGTAATGTTCGAGAGCCTCGTGAATCTACTCGAGTAGTCATTGGGCCTTGAATGAGAATAGGACGCCTCCTTCAGCCGTGGCTTAGCCCACATGTGTAACTTCTAGCCTGCGTGACCACCCGTGACACCGGAGGCGTAACGAAATCCTTTGGAGTCACCACTGCCGTGACTAACAAGGCTAGCGTGGTGGCCGCGCATCGGGTGTTAATGCTTTCTTACTGTGCTAAAGTCGTTACTTGTACCACAGGTCTGCTAAGGTATGATAACGATACCCACTTTCAGCCCCAATGATTGGCGTGACTCCCGGCTATTATCTCACATAGCAGAGGTGGACAGTTGCGTCACATTAAGCACGGTACCAGTGTTGCAACACTAATACTACAAGTATGAACCCATTATTCGATATCCCAAGTTATCAAACACCCACTCGAAACCTGAACGGGAATGTGACAACGCAAAATTTGGAAAGAGCGCCCGCGGGCGGACTAGTGAGAAGTTGTTATGGGAGGAGGAGGGGACACACATTTGGTAGACAAGCTACCGCGTCGCCCTAGCTATGCTTGAGCAATGTTACTGTACGTATGCTATTATACATTTCAATCCTAATGATTATTATCATATCATGCGGTACTTGAGCACCACTAACCTAGTCTCTTGTATACTCGAGTAACCTATGGGGGGGGACAACGAAGGGGTGGTCCGTGGGCCCCTTTTGCGACCTTTCAGAAAACTACAATACCATACCGGTAATCGAAATGGGAGGCACATTTTCTATACTCGGGTACCATGCCGTGCTTCCACTGCGCTTTGTTTAAGGGGTGCCCACATTTCACTGGAACGAATCTCGCGCCTGTTGACTACAACTCGCTGAAACCCGAAATAACTCAAATAATAAATGAATTCTCTTTGCTACAGACAGGCTACCCCCCCAATTCGATAGTAAGATATCTTCTACCCACAGAAGATAACAGATGAATTCCGGAGTAAACCTCTTTTCCCATTCGCCCCACGAACGACAATCAAACCCACTGACAATCCTCCTATCATACGATCCTTAATAAAAACAACTCTTGATCTCTCGAGCTATATTCTCTAGTACCTGGCAAATTAGATACCACGCTATTAAAAAGATACTCACAAGCTTGCCTTAAGAAACAAAAACTAGTAATTATAATATTATACACTTGCTAGTTTGGTGCTGGCTCACGGAACTGTTGAGTGTTGCAGGGTACGGGCAACCACCCTGGTTGTGTTGTGGAGAGCGCATGACGGCGCTGAGGGTAGACCAATGGCTGGCACACTTATTTGCTAGTCCTATTTAGTTGGCATACGCGCACCTGGGAAAGAACAAGATCTTTCTCTCATCTCCACCACGTCCACCTCATCCAACAGGAACGTCGATATTCCGGTGCATCACGTGAGCGGTGTCGGTTTTGATTCTCTCACGCATTTGCTTGTCCGCATCCTTGCAAGTAGAGATTTGCTGAAAATGGTTCGAAGGCATGATTTCCGTGGAAAAAAAGCCGGGTGCTCATCGCGACTAAGGGCCCGTGTACCTAACTGTCTAGTTCTAAAATTTGGGTGATAAAACTAGACGGCGGCATGGCGAGTGGCATCATTCCCGATAAACGGTGCAAAAGTGTCCACCTAATTTTCTGCCATCCTAAATTCTTGTCACTAGACAGTCAAAAACGCGACGTTACCTCGGAGGTGCGTTTGGAAATCCCACCAGACACGAGACAGTACGCCACGGTAGGCAAACAACATCTACTTGCCCGTACCCCTCCAACCCTCTAGCCCTCCTTAACAGTCGCCGCTGCCCCCTGCTGCTGCTGGATAGCCGCCGATAGGTAAACAAGTCCTGACGATGAAAACCGTGGCGAAATCGACAGCCCGAGAATGCTGGAGATGCTTATATTGTGGCGCAACAATAAAATCCTGTTCGAACGGAAATTATGAATTTAGGAGAACATTGTGGGGTCCATAGAATCGTGGTCCATCTTTCGCACCCTCGGACTTGGCTATTTTGAACGACTTGATAATCTTTGGCGGCCACAGTATGCTTAATAGCGGAATCCCTTAGGTTGGACTGATATCCTTCGTCGGTTGTTGGGAGCCTCTCGTCCTTGACGCTGGTGTAAAGGGGTAAGATCAAAACCCAGGAATGATCCTGGTGGCTGTGTTTGTACGGCATGTGACGCCAAGCCGCCAAGACTAAGCAGGAACCCTGGTGTGGGTTTCTCTGCTTAGAGGGACATTTCTGGGCATTGGACTCGCCGGGAGGTATGTCGGGAAGAGACATGCGCGGTGCGCGTAGGAATTAGAATTAGCATTTAACGTCATTCTAAGCATTCGAGTCTCTACTGGGTAGCGAAGCATACTTCCCCTGTGTATCTGTGTTCCCGACGTACCCCCAGAGCCGACATACCCCCGACGCGAGTTTACTTGTACTGTGATTCCCCGAAGTTTGTAAAAACGACGATAAACAAGAGCGAAGTATTCACCAACGATCACTCGTGATGATGATCTGATAAGATAAGATAAGATAACGGGCGCTGCTCATCTTTCGCAAGAACATTTTTCTAGAAACATTCGAGCCTCATCGCACTACAACCGAGACAGTCGGCATTATCACTGATGCCAATCGCTCCCCAAATACCTACAATTCTTCGCCACCAATTAATTAAACGAAAAAAAAAGCACCAAGTCACAACAGATGAGAATGTCCAAATGGCCCGCCGACCGTATGGTTCCGCTGCATAGTAGCCCTCAAAAATCGCTCCTACGAAACCGCCGATCATACCAAATACCCACCGGAAGTGGGCGAATTCGAAGATAATTACGAAGAGGAATACGAGGAAGACGAAGAGGTTCTTGAGGCGGGTGGTGAAGGCGACCAAGAGGGCGGTGCGCGGAATGGTGGGGAGACTCGCTGCCTCCAATGTCCCACTACGACAAACCATATCCGTGCCTCTCCACATGCCCACCGTGCCGATTCAACGGCTGGCACCGGCGATGTGTACATATGGGATCTATCACCGCATCATAAGTCTCTAGAGAGTCTGGCGCCACCATCCCCGCGAGTGCAAACAAACCCATGGCAACGTTCAGGATGCGCAGACATGTTGACGGCTACTCTATTGATTGGTCTTCCAATCCCTGAGATGCCATGGGGCGGATGGCTGCTGGGAATAATTCGGGTAAGCCATTCATGTCTACGAGGAGAAGAGGCGGTGCTTGGGCTACAGGGCATAGTGGCGGTGTCGGGGAATTTCAAAGATCCAAAAATAAGCCCTTTTGCCTAGAGTCGATCTGGGGACTAACAGGTAAATTGAACGTTACAGTCGGGTGTGATACCGACAAACCGCGGGAGGTTATTGAAAGATAGGAAATGGTATGCGCACTCTATGGACGGGCCGCACACCCTCTTTATGCCCAATAATCAAGAGTTAAACACGGCCTCTAAAAGATTCCCACTTCAAACACGAGCGTCGTGAGAAAGGCCCAGACCAAGAGGTGTGATAGGGAACTAATGAGTGTGTTCGTTGTTCGATGTAAGTGATGATGTAGAGAGAAAGGAACTCAACGTAGAGCTAAATACAGCTTGTGGTGGTCAGCCCACGTAATTGACCGGCCATCACACAATACAGGAAAACCGTCCTCTCAGGCCATCAAACCTGGTGGCGGCCCCATCCGCATACGGTACCCTAACTTAATATGCCACGATGGGATTGCTCCAGGGATATCGTCCAATGATTGGATACGGAGTTTCTAACCATAGCCATGATTTTTCCTTTCTCTGCTTCTTCATTGCAGTGAAGTATTAAGTGTGAGGCTCCCAGCTATTGTCTAAGGTCAGATCTAAAGCGTCTAAACAGGCACTAGAGAACGGCCAATAGTAGAGCATCGCCGCGGCGGTGGACATAAAACGGAAGTGGGCAGCGATTGTACGCGTCTGCTTCCCTTGGTCCCAGAAGCTGTCATAGGAAAAGCTCCCCTTTCCTATGGCTAGGTTAAGTTCCTGCCCTATCTAGGAGTTCCCTGCAAGTGTCTCCCATGAAGTGCCCCCAGAGAGCCCCCCCCCCAGGTTTTATCAGAAAAATCTCTGGGGCAACACAATTAAAGACAACACACCGCACACCCATGCGCCATATACCATCTTTCTGGTTTAACACTAGTGTGGCCTCCATTGTATTAATATGATGGATACCAAGCTAGCCGGTTGCACCGCTGGTTCTCTACTGTGTTTGTTCGTCACAATGCAGAGTTTGTGCTGTATAGTACAGTACTGTTAGGTAGCACTTAAAAAGCGTGGCATTTCTTGTTAAGTTACCGATGCGGCAGGCACAAGAAGGGGTTGTCCGCACCAATTTAGGGGAGGTCCATGGGATGGCCTCAAGTTATCCAGGAGGCTTCACAAAAGACCCCGCCTTTCTTCTCCGGCCCCTCAGAGTTTCTCCGGCCCCTCAGAATTTCTCCGACCCAGCAACTTAATCACTTACCGTATCTTCAGCTAGTTTCTGAACCACAAAGCTAGGCTACACCAGCTCCTTCAATATTCTTAAATCCTGTAATAACTGTGGACCAACTATAATATTGTCGATGAGCGGTCCCAAGTCTTTACTTGGCTATCGCCACTAGAGCCCAGCCTAAGCCCACGACATTTCAAGACCGCCGAGTCGTCATTGTGGGGAATGGCTCTTACAAACCCAGGAATTTAGAAGCCGGTACGCGGGTAGTGGGGGAAGTTGACCCGATACCACAGTCATATTTTCGATGGAGATTCAGGGGTTGGAAAGACTTTTATTAGGTAACTAGGATGAATCCTGACGCAGGAGAGAAAAAGAGCAAGTGCTGACAAGCTGTGATGTTGGCTCATTGTCGGTAGGCAGCTTGTGCGGGCGGGCCGGAGGACAAAATATCGCCGTTGCATGTCTTTCCTTTGACCCCACCGCCCGTCGCACAAGGGATGATAATAAGAGTAGAAAGGTGCCTGATGAGCTCGAACAGAAAGCCCGACGAGATATCTACGGTAAAGATGCCGGATTCGGTAGTGTATTAGGGGCGGGGGAAAATAATATCAAAACAGAAGTCCCTCCGCCCAGAGTCGAACTGGAGACTAACTGGTTAGCCAAACATTATAGCCAGGTGCGATACCAGTACCCCAACTTAACTCTAGATGATTAACTCATTACCACCGGAGCCACTCCCTTCGGCGGGCATCGGACACCCTGGACTATGGCCCGCTGGGACAAAAATATTAGACTCAGGTATACCTTAAAAACTAGAATAGTTAGACCTCACGCTAAGGCGTCTGGAACCCCCTCCTTTGGATTGGGAGGGGAAACATGGTGAAAGATCTGTCTTTCAGCCCGACACTGAGACAAATAAAAAGAAAAAAAAGAACGACCTTACTAAGAGAGGCAAATCCAACGTCATAGCCTGAATTCATTATACTTGTAGTTTTTACGCGAATGTAGTTCCTATAGAGTGTGCTTGGGTGTGCTTGGGCAAGGGTGAAGTCTCTTTTTGAAGAAACTTATCCCCTTATTCTTAATTCGGAGCGTCATGGTTAGGCATTAAGGGAGTCGATCTCAGATACTATTCAACGTTATTAGTGTTCAAAATGTGAACGCCAGGGGCACAATCTATTCTATGTGGATAATACTGCGCAAGTGCGAGGGGGGTTGCGAGGCACGCTTGGTGAGGAGTATAGAGCAGATTTGGTAGGAGTTCTGGTTCTTAATTATTCCAAAACAGGTGGGCGGTAGCAAGCATATTTATACAAAAGTGTGCGCCCATATGTA
>Ga0307513_10000375_pt1 | contig 64823 bp, 77 predicted proteins | sample 15_EM_MG_FD_202174 | JGI IMG/M metagenome (GOLD analysis project Ga0307513, IMG submission 202174) | Populus trichocarpa ectomycorrhiza microbial communities from riparian zone in the Pacific Northwest, United States - 15_EM | ecosystem: Host-associated > Plants > Roots > Unclassified | place...
ATAGTAGGGCTCTCCCCGATGGTTGAGAACATCATCAAGCAACGGAGAAGAGACCTTAACAATATTATAAGTTATTACGATATTCTTCTATTACTTTATCGAACAATTCTTCTTGAGCCTTCCTGACCTATAATCCGTTGTCTCGAATATCCTCGGCCTAGATAGCTCGGAATCCTACCGTGTTAGCTACCCCGTAACACTAACATCTGAGTTGTAGGATACGGAACGGTCAGACCTTTCGGTGGCTGGCTGGGTTGGGATGATGCAGCGGAGTGGGGGTAATTTGAAAGGGTGTAGGTAAGTGCAAATTCGCCTGTAGCCGATAAATTCGCACAAAGCTCATGAAGAATCGAATAGTGAATGAGGGCTCTTCCCCGAAACCTTTCGGCTTCTGGATGGGCAGTAAGGTAGGCGCTCCAAACACTTTCTGGTGCTGTTGGAATCCCCCGCTGATCATCCCATCCAAATCCCGATTTATTTTTGATTGCGGAATAGATTTCGTAATCCTTTTTCAACTAATGTATTTTCCAATTGTTTTGTAAGTTCTCCTTCTCTATCTTAAAAGCTGATATTAATACAATTCAGAAAATTTACTAACATACATTTGACCACTTGGTCTTTAGCTGTGGAGCTTCAAGGTTGATTTGGTAAGCCTCCCTCAGACTCTCCTTTGCTGCTATCCACGCCTTCTTTTTGAATCCATTTTCAGCTCGCTCGCCACGAAGTACCTGTTCATGGAGAACCCCCAGCATAGTTCCAACCATCGCTTCTGTCCATTTTGTCTTCCCCATTCTCATCTGAATTTGGACTGAAAAGTAAAAGGAATTTGCCCGTATCGTTTGGGCTGCTAAGGTTCACGGTAGGTGTTGTGCAGGAGATGGATGTAATAGCTATGTGTCATCTGATGCTTATACAGATTATATCTAGTGTATTTCTTGGCTGTTATTTTTGTGTCAACCAGACACGCTACAATAGCTTTCGCTTGAACAGATTATACTAACTTGGGAAAACTACAGTTGCAGGGTTCAACTCCTGTTTTGCGATTGTACCACTTTCAAAAAGCAATGGCAACCAGACGCACCGTTAACTCCTCACTGTTGACTACTCAAAATTTCATAAGAACCCAGGTTATAGCCACCCAACATTATCGACTGGCGTGCCCCCTTAGGCGAAGCCATCTCAAGGAAAGAGTAGCTATTGGTTAAAAACAGCCCCACTTTCACTCCGCATTTCCTGTCGACCAAACCACGAGCCACTCGGGCACCCCCCCCCCCCCCACTCGGACAGATGCTAATTTGTTAGTTTCCTATGAGGAAATCACCAGCTGATCTCTTCACTTGCAACATTTTATGAAGGTTTCCCGCTCAAGTCCAGCCGTCCGAGTCAAGGGGGTGTCCGAGTCAAGGGGGTGTCCGAGTCAAGGGGTGTCCGAGTGGCTCATGGTCTCGTCTGCTCAGGATGACGAAACCTCACCATGTCCATGGCCGAGCCACAGTTTATTATAACCACCGCACGGAGACATTCCATTGCTCATTATGGTGGGGGAGACCCGAGACCTTGACCACCACTCCCAACCAAACAATGCCCAACTTCGAATTGCTAAGGCTCCCCAATAGCAGCTTTTATTTTCTTGCTTTCTCTCTATTTTCCGATAGAAAATAGGCCATCATAGAAATCCGCAAAATCGAAAGGGGTTTCAGATATATCAACTTTTGGGCAAATTATAGGGGTTTAAAGTCTGGGCAGAGGGTAACCATTGTTGCATACCGTTATTTTCTATTAAAACTACCAAGACTCAAGGTTAATGAACGAGAAAGGATACAAATTAACATATATTATTAAGCCAACCCCCAAGTGCCAGGGATAAAGATTTCGTACGGAACAGGGTTATCAGTATTGTATTCCTATCAACTACCGTAAAAACCGAAATAATTGAGAATCACGCTAGGACGTTGGAGTTGCCACTCCTAGTAAGATCTGTGTCTCAAGTGGGGGCTGAAGGAGAATCCCCTCGCTCTGTTTTCTCCCCCTAATCCAAAGCCGGAAATTCTGGACGTCTTAGCGCCATTCTCAATTATTTCGGTTCTTACGGTATAGCTAATACTAAACAGGGTTTATTTTGCGGGTTAACCTAAATTAACTGTTCGGAAACTTTATCCCTATGCCTTGTACCTTCATAGCATCCTGCTTCAAGGCTTCCCCACCTTACTTGCATGTATGATACCGGTAGTGAGTTCTTTCCATGTGTTGAGTTGCCTTAAAGCTATTCAGCCCGATTGTTGTGGCGATGATGCAGATTGGGACAGCCCAACTTCTAACAATGGCATCGCAAAACTCCAAGCAGTACGCCTAACCTCTCCTCCGCTAGCAGAGGTTTCAAAAAATCTCCGTTGAACTCAAGCACCGTTTTATCTAATAAGGCACGTTGGCGCTTACCGTCGACATTGGCATGGCGATGTAGGAGCACGAGAGAATTACTGTTACGGCAGGAACCCTCTTCAGGTATGATACGAACTTGCTTTGACCAACTAGCTCTAGACCTTGGTGTTTACAGTGGTGAAAGGGGAATCGCCCATCACGACCAACACAGACTGGATCTGATTTTGTATTGATACACAGTTGTGGTTGTGCAAGAATATGTCAGCAACCGGGCTCCGTTTCATGATAGAGTGTTTATTGCGGCAAGGACCACGGCCACGACTTTGCGTCCGAATGCCATGCCATACCGGTAGTGGCACTTGCTTGTACTATACCGTACAGTCGTACAGTATCATACTAGTACTTGGCACCGGGTTCCGGCCAGTCAGCATATCCAGCCGTCTTCGCTACCAAACTGGATTTAAAATTAGAGTGGCGTTATGTTGGAGGATCCTACGTACGGTATTTAACGCTGCACCATTCGAGCGTACGAATCCTCCGCGCTCACGGGTATTTCTCTATCGTTTTGCTCCACGTATGTCGTGAGGCTTAGAGAGAGGGAGATGTTTGGAGTGTGTTTCCAAATACCGCCCAAGCACGCTGTCGTATGGGCGCAGTGCCACACTTTCACTTAGTGTCCTACTTGTACTGCTATCCACGCGCGATAGTTAGTGACTGGTCCAGTTTTTATCGATGGAACAAGGCTTTACGAGTTGGTGCCACGCCCCATCCCGGAAGCAGTGACCCTATTGGGCGGGAACGTTGCTCTTACGGGTGTTCAAAGTTAAAACCGCCAATTTTTTTATTTATTCAGCAGTCAGACCCGGCTTTGCATGAAACCTCGCATCAGCAAATGACTGGAAAAATGCGGAAGTTGCTTTACTGGTACTTGTACTTGTACCGCATCTCTATCCTTCTCCATACGGTATATATTGTTTTTAGAGGGGAAAGAATGAGGAAAAAGTGGGCAGTGCTTTCCGATGCTTCAGTTTTTTGTTGAATTTGGTGATCTACACAATTTCGGATCGCCATTCAAACGCCCGGCTGGCGTAGTGGTCGTGTTTGCATTCGGGCTTATACGAGCTCCCCAATACCTGCAAAATAGCTAAGCTTCCCCGAACAAAGGATACAAAGTTGAAGCATGGTACTTGTGCCGGTACGGAATCCGGGCTGTCCGGTTATCCTTAGAGAGCTTTGAAATGCCACGAGCAATCTAATGTAACTTGCATTTAGAATATTGTGGTGACACATTGAAAAAAGTGGGCAAGGTAGATATGGTCACGATGGTACAGACAGTTATACGAGTACTCATGCATGATCACCCCACTGATCTGAGGTATCGTTTGTCAGTCATGTCTTTTTGATTTTCACTTTTCTTTTTGCTTTTTCCTTGAATTTGAAGAGTTTCCATGGTTTGCTGTGCCAATGAGTCGTTATTGGAACTGCAACTCACGAAGATGGAGACCGGCGCGGAGACGGATGATGATAAATCGGGGAAATGGGGGGTTCGGGCTGATGAATATCCGGTTGTCAAGGAGTATGATAGCTTCGCCAAACAAATCAAGTCCTCCCATTTCATCTTGCCGGAGAGACCCTTGTCCGGGCGCCAGGCGCTTCTGAAAGGAATTTGAATACGGTACGGTACTCGAGTACTGCCGAGTGCGGAGCTAAGACGAAAACGAAAAACGTGTGGCCGAGCCACGAGCAGGATTTTTTTTCTTTTTTTCTCTCTTTTTTTCTTCTTCTTCTCTTCTTTTCTTTTCTTCTCTTGCTGCCGTACCGTATCCCTCTTTCCCTCTTGTGCTTTGTTGGCGGATCGAAATTTGGGTTGACCAACTTCAGATACTGGTATGGTACTAACCGCTGAATGCTGCTTGTACCATCCTCGACCACAGAATTTTTATGACCTCATTTTCCGACCGTTGTATGCAAGTGCAAGTGACTCGAATGTGAAAAGAAAAAGAAAAAAGATTACAAGACTTAGTTCAGTAAACCCTCGTTAAACCCATAATCTCTCGGAGGTCCCGTACCTCCGTCTTCAGAGACAAAACACGCTGAGAAGAAATGGTATTTTCCGGACGGGGTATGGTTTGGGGTAGGCTGGGCTTGCTGGATCTCATTAACTGATATTCGCAACTTCGCTAACTTGCTCTGCTAGGCCTATTACGGTTTATTTCCGCGATGCAATCCGATGGCGGATTTAACGAGTTTCTGCTGTGCGGTAACAGCATTCTGTGCGAGGGAAGGGTGCACGGGCAAGCAGACAGCCAAGGTTGGGTGCTGCATGACACCGAGCTGCACCCATGAGCCAACGGTTTTGGCTCGCTATGTTCACGCCTAGCGTGATTGAATCGATGGTGAAGGCGTGAAAGGGCATCAGGTTTGACAGCAATTGGAAATACTTATTAATGCCAGCACCTACGCCGCTAGGCCGGTAGTCCAGTCCCTGGGAAAGGAAATCAAAATCAAAGAGTAAAGTTACTGCATTATACAAGTACTGTAATTACACGGACGGGCTAGTATTAAGCCCATCCCTACATAGTATTTAACTAACCATAAGAGGTTCTTAAAAAATGGTGATGATGGTTTATGGGAGATTGGATGGGCCAGGGTAACTGCTTGTGGCCCTGTGGGGGGGGGCTCAGAAACGGCAAGCTGTTGCTGGGCCAAATTGTGGACGTATTTTTTTGTTGGACTGCTGGGCTGCCCAGCCTCAGGTAATAATACCTTGACCACCCCCGTGCGGTTACCGAGTACTTAGTACTCGCAACCTTCCGCTTCCTTCTTCCTCTTCCCTTTGCATTCGCCCGTCTCTCACCTTCCCGTGCCTTCACACTCTCCTTCTCGCTTCCGAAGGAAGACCGTTGATCTTTCTTCACACACTCCTCCTTTCTCTCTCCCTCACCGCCTCGTCTACCGGCAGAGCGTTGTATTCTGCGTAATCAGCTTTCGACGCTTCCTCTTGCCAGAAACCCCCCCCTTCCTCCAAGCCGTCGCAGAAGCCTCATAAACAGCACTCCAACCCAACCTTACGAGACGTTTCTTTTGAATTACAGTGCCTCATAACATGAAGTCGCCCGCATCAAAATTATTTCCGGGAATGCTGGACACACATCCGTCTTTCAAGAAGCAGAGTCTTATGGGCTGGCCTTCGATTCCAGGATTCCACCGGGTTCGAAGGAAGTTTGCATCTCGGATGAGGAGTGGACAATCGCCAACCTCCAACCTTGCAACATTGCAGACATCCTACGATCCTGCAGATACCATTCGTGCGCTCAGGGCTCACCGTTGGAGTTATTGGGATGGTCAATACCTGTTTCTCGTCATCTTGGGAATATTTTGTTTGTCTATAATAGAAACGCCGGGTGCAATCATCAAAACCTTAATTTCCACCCTCTTAATAACGTCTCTTATCTTACCCATCACGCGACAATTCTTCCTGCCATTTCTACCTATTGTTGGATGGCTGGTCTTGTTTTACGCATGCAGGCAGGTTTGACCTTTGATTTCCCTCTTCACATTTTCAATCCTTTTTCTTGAAGTTTCCCCATTAAATCTGTCACGTGGGCGGAAATCCGTTTATCCGTGTTGCCATTGCTAGCCACTAACATCGTTGGTTTTTGAAGGTTTATCCCCTCCGAATGGCGTCCTCCTATTTGGGTTCGTGTGCTGCCCGCTCTTGAGAACATCATCTACGGTGCCAACCTTAGCAACATCTTGTCGAAAAACACCAATGCATTCTTGGATGTCCTTGCATGGCTTCCCTATGGCGTTATTCACTTTGGTGCGCCAGTCGTCTGCTCCGCCGTCATGTTTATCTTCGCGGCTCCCGGAACTGTCCCTGTTTTTGCCCGCAGTTTTGGTTACATGAACATCATTGGTGTCGTCATCCAATTGATGTTCCCGTGCTCTCCACCTTGTAAGTCTTCACATTTTGATGGGCTGTTTGATTCCGTGTATTAAACTTTGAAACTAGGGTATGAGAACGCTCACGGGTTGGCCCCTGCCAATTACTCGATGAAGGGATCACCGGCGGGACTTGCTCGTATTGATAAGTTGTTTGGCTGGAATACCTACACCTCTACCTTTACTGCTGCACCGTTGGTCTTTGGTGCTATGCCATCCCTACACGCCGGCTGTGCGACTATCGAGGCTTTGTTCATGGGACATGTTTTCCCTCGCGGCAAATGGTTTTTCTACACTTATATCCTTTGGATTTGGTGGGCCACTCTCTACCTCCAACACCATTATGCTGTGGACCTCATCGCGGGCAGTTTCCGTAAGTTCTGGGGATTCTCACTCTTTTTTTTTTGCTCAAATTAATTGTTCTTTAGTGGCCACTTGCACCTTCTATGTCGCGAAAACCAAGTTCCTCGCACGGCTCCAACCTGACAAGGAATTCCGATGGGATTACGACTTTTTGGAGATCGGCAATGGTTACTCGCCCGACTACGCCTTCGGTATGTCTGATTTCAATGGTGATTACCATTCTGAGGATGATGGGTGGACGACTGGTTCCTCATCCTCGGTTTCTTCTGGGTGCCGAAGCCCTGTTGAGGACACGCAATCTGTGTGGGAATCTGGTAGTGAGACACTCGCTGGCCACTCGGATACCGAGGGTATCGATGTCGTTGTCGATGATCGTCGATAGCTGCAGCTCTGCGTTGCACAAGATCTCGTGTCTGACATGGATATTCTGGTCGCCATCGCGTGGTCTACCTAAAGCGAGGGCGTTCAGCAATGAGTATGCACTGTGATCATTGTGATCAGCACTAGATCGTGGCCAATTTCGTTCAATGGCCAAGTGGCTGCTTTTTCTTTCTTTCTTTCTTTTTCTTTTGTACTTTATGATTACGGCGATCATGGGACGGTGTTTGATCTTATTTACTCTTTTTCATACTCCCCTTTTTTGGACAGCATTTAATGATTCAACCGTACATATACGACAACCACCATCGGCAGATAATACTGTGGGGTTTACGACCTGGGCATAAATAATGGGTTTCATCTTCACTTCTGTTTTTCCTTTAAAGAGAGGTGTAATGTGTATTGTGGAGTGATGTTGTTTCTTGCGCTTTCTGCAGAAGCAATTGGTCTCTATTTTTTGATACCTTTGGCGACATATCTTTCTCGGGTCTAATTTTTTCACTTGTTTTCTCGCCCGTTCTCTCTGTTGCCTTTCGGTATCGAGCGTGGTTGCGAAGGTTTTCATACTGGGAAGTTACTAATGCCTAATGATGTAGGGGGCTCACTTTTTTCTCTTCCGTGCTCTCTGCACTGTTCCTCTGTTTGGTGGGCTCGATTTTCTAATACCCTTTTTTTCTTCCTTTGCTCTGTCAATACTCCAGTGGCGCTGGGCTTTATTTTTGATGTAATTTTTCCATTCGCTTCTTACTTTCGCTTTTTTCTTCTTCAGGTTTTGGCTGAAGGAGTCTCTTAGACCGGCGTTCATCTGTTCGTTCGTTAAGTGTTCTGCTACTGAGAAAAATTGGGCTTGCTGAGGAATGGGGGTGGGAGCTTGGCATAAGGGAATAACATGGGATTGCGGGAGGAGGGAAATGCTGGAAGTTGGTTGTGGGGGGAGAGGGAGGCTGGTTAATGGCAGTATTGTCGGTGAGAGCGTTGCGAGACGGCTTGGAGATGGAGTTACGGAGTGTACTCAGGCTAGTTGCTGCGAGTGATGGTGCGATTGCTCTTAGCTCTTGTGCCGTTCATATCGAATATACCTTTGTGCTGCGTGGTGGGATTATTGGAGCAAATAACTAGCTAACTTGTGTTTACGACAATTTAATGTTCATCTAATGTGATATGGTGATCTAAGGGAAACTATTGTGCGCTCGTGAATTATCGGTAGAATTGTCTCGGTGTCAATACCGGTATTGTGATGTCTGGACCCTTTTGACATGACGCTATGTTCACCTAGCTCCCGATGCACTCCCTGCTCACCATGCGCTCCAAATCCTGGTGTGCAATCATCATGTAACCACATCAATCAACAGATCTATCCATCAACAAAACCCCCTACAAATCTAGTACTACTTACTATACAGTACGTAACCACCGCTGCAATCGCCGGTCCCACCCCACCAACTCCGCCGAATCCCCCCCCCACCCCCAACTCAACCTACCCAAACTCTACCAGATGTCCCTCCACCTGACCTCCATCCCACCAGGCACCTTCGTAGGGATCGACCTGACAAGCTTCACTTCAACCCCAGCCTTCCAGGGCATAAAGCTGATCCCTCCGGGCCTCCACCTACTCTACTACTCTACAACCACCGACTCATCACTACGCAACGGCTTCTGGTTCTACGCCTATCCGGGGCGAGTGATAAGCAAAGCATGGGATCCCACAGCCGATACAGCAACTCTCGTGGATGCTCCCTCATCGGTGAAATTGGGCGAAAGGGTGTACGCGGAGAACTTGACGCCGTATAGGCAGCAGCGGGCGATGACGGGTGGAGAAGGGGAAGGGTGGAGGGTGTTGAGCGGGAGTGTACGCGAGCAAACGTTGGAAAAGTGTCTCGGGGAGGGCTGGGTATGCGGGACCGCGGGGGTTTCGGGGATGGATTACGACGTTGGGGAGGAGGCGCTTATGGGATTTTCGCCTGGTGGGGAAGGAGGAGGAGGGGTAGATGTGGTGTGGACAAAGGTGAACTTGAAGGTTACCTGGCCCGCCGGCACAATCGGCCGGGAGCGGACGGAAATGGCGAACGATAGAAGTTGGGCGCTCAACAACCTCCTTCACGAACTGGCGTCCGAAAGCCAGGAAGAGGCGGAAAGGGAACTCCTGGGCGAGTTGCAGTTATCGTTCATAATGTCGATCACGCTGGGTTCCTACTCCGCTATGGAGCAGTACCGCCGCCTGCTCGGCCTCTGCCTGACCTCCCGGACTTGCGTATTCGACGAGCGAAGGCGGCTCTTTGAAGGGTTGCTCGAAACACTGCTCGCGCAGCTAGACTACGTCGATGGGGATTTCTGGGCTGGCTTCGTCGATGGTGGAGACGGGGACGACAATTGGCTCGCCAAGTTACTCCGGCGGTTCGGGAGTGGGATTAAAGAGGTTGTCAGCGAACAGCAACAAGTTGACCCCGACAAGGATTCGATAGTGAGGCTTTTCCGGGATATTAAATCGGTGACGAGAAGGAAGTTTGACTGGGTACTGGATCGTAAGGACGTGGTTGGGAGAGGACTTGTGCAGACCGAGGATGGGGATATGGTCGAGTTGGAATTGGCGGGTCTGGATGAGGAGGATGAAACGGGAGAGTATGCGCCTGTCATCGTTGAGGAGGTTGTGGACGAGAGGGAGGAGGCTTCACCAGAGATTGGCCCTGAGAAGGGGAGGGGGGTGGGAGAAAAAGAGAAAAAAAGCAATTACCGGTGAGGCAGAAGCGAAGTAATCCTCAAATTCGTATGCCACTTGGTGAACAACGAACAAGGGTAGCATGGGGGATAAGGCTTTTTTTTCCTACTTTCGTGCATACATAGATGTCGTTCTTAATTACATATCATACCTCGTACGAGATGCGAGGGCAATACCGGTATCATGCACCAACCTTCCAATCTCATCATTACTTTTTTGTGCCTGTTTTCAAAAAAGAAAAGAAAGGAAAAGAAGGGGAGGGAGGGAAGAGGAAGAAAAAACTAAATGCCTCACTTCCCACTCTTCTTCCCCTTCTCCTCCCTCTCTACCTCCTCCCGCTCCTTCCGCTTAAGCGTAACCTCATAGTTGTACAACCGGGCGGTATTAACCTCTAGCGTGGTAATCTGCTGCCGCAGAAAGTCCATATCCTCCTCGCAATTGCGCAGACTCTCCATCGCAGCCTCGAGTCTTCCCTTGAGTAGCGTTGCGGCCTCGTCGATGGGGTAGGACAGCATTACGTTTGCCTAGTAAGTGGGCCAATCAGCTAGCTATTCTAGCCGTGTTTGGGGGAAGAGGGGGGGGAAGAGGGGGAGGAGGGACATACGCCCAGCCAAATATACACCTCCTCCGTAGCTGGGATGTTAGCTCTCGCATATAGGGTATCGTTGAGTTCAAAGGTGGCCTCGAAGGGTTTTGATGAACTCTGTTCATTCATTCATTCATTCATTCATTCATTAGTTCATATTGACACCGCCACCACTCTTTCCTTCTTTTCGTGGGGGCTGACCTTCCTCCCCTTCAAAAAATTAACGGTATCCAACGTCTTTTGTATGTCCGGGATTTTGTCCCTCAATCCTGTTAGGCGTCGTTGGGTATTTGCCTCCATCAATTGATACCGTCTAGGTTTCTATTAGCCCGATGCCTCCCCGGGGGAAAGCAGGGGGGAATGGCGAACGCGATCATCTCCTGGAACTTCTTCAGGTTGGGTTCTATGTCCTCCCTCGAGTCGACGTATTTCTCCACTTCGTCCACGAACGGGGCTAGCGGGATGCCGCGGGAGTTTGTTTCCGGGCCGGTGCTGGTGGGATTTCCTGGTTAGCTACCGGCATGATGAGGAGGGGTGGGAGGGGTGAATACTTGGCCGACATTGTGTAGAGCGAGGGTGGGCAGTGTTAGGTTGAGTTGGTGAAGTTGGTGATGCTGTGGGTATTGTTTGGTGGAATATTTGCCTGCTTGCTGGGATGGACTGGAGGGTTAATGCCAAGATTAAGATGGTGGGGTAATTTACTATCACTACTTTTTTGTTTTTACCTTTCCTTCTCAAGTGTTACCACACTTTCACACTCTTGCCCCCATAATATGCAGTAGTACCGTTAGTCTAGCTACCGGTATCATATCTCAACAACAACAATAATAATAATAACGATATCTCCACCCATCTCCAATGATTCTTCAAATTTCATTTTTTTCTTCTTCTTCCCCCCAACCCTCTGCGCTACTAGACAGGACAAAACCTAGCCCTATTCATCCACAAACGTGACCCTCTTCCCGATAAGGCTGCGCTGTCGCGTGCGGCTCTGATCTGGCATGGGAAGATCTGCAGGGATTTATGGTAGAAGGATCATGTCTTGGCTTGATAACGTCATTGTGCTGATGATGCTTATTATTTCTTTCCTTCCTTTTTTTTCCGGGTTGGACTCTACCTGTGATAAATTGTGGGTCTGGTGTTTATCTGTTTATCTATTTATTTATTGGGAGGGGGCGCACGAGAGTGTGCGTGATGGAGATGCGTGATGAAGATGCGTGCTTTGGGGTGGTGTTTAGTTTATTTAGAGGAGGGCTGGGTTGGGTTGTGGCAGCTGTTTTAGGTGGTACGGGAGTTTTGGTGGAGGGTGAGGTGTTGGAGGGGATGTTATGATACCTTTTGGAAGTATTTGGTACTTCTTGTAGGAGCTTACGGTTGTCTATGGTACCGGGATGTTGCTTGAACAGTACTATAAGGGAGGTTCAGAAGGTAGTGGCGGTCGTGGTCGTGGCGTATTATAAGGTCTTAGGATTTGGCGTGATGACGAGAGACGGACTGTTATGTGATGGGCCGCATTTCACCTCTCATGCAAAGGATTTAAATACTGGTATATTATGCCCTTTGGAGAGATGGTAACCGATCCAAGCATGCTATACTATACATTGCTCTAATTGTACCATCAGTCCATACCGATGCTTGGGGATTATCGTCCCACCAAAACCCTATCCCGAGCACTTCTCCCGGCGGCAGGGCAAGTCCTCTGCTCACTTAGCTTACAGAATGTCTTAATTCGGCTGTTCCGTCTCAAAAAAAACCCCCCCCGGTCATGCATTTGGGACCTGTTAGCTGTGTCTTAACTACGATATCTAATGACAAGCATAGGACGTAAGGCTCATTACTGGCATGGAAACATACCTCGAGCAGTGAACGATTGATAGGAAGTGGGAGATGAGCCTCCTACGCACAGTGCTGGCGCTTGCTCACCCCACCTCATCCGCCGTATTCACTTATTGACGGACCCCGCAGAACTACTGGCCCTAGGTCGGGGTCTTGGCGGAGGTGCATATTCTTACTAGAAGTCAATTTTAGGTGGGCGAGGTTTGGACAAGGGAAAGCCTAGATGGCAGATATGCGATGGCAGATCGAGCTGAGCTAGAAGCTAGAGTTAGAATCGAGTACTGGATGGCTGTCATTTTTTATTCAACTCGATAGCTGTGTTTGCCCTAGCTTACCTTGTATGATTTCCCCTATAAAAGAGGCACAAATTATTTCCTTGTACCCCTCCTTTCAGGTTTCCAACTTCTAAATCCTCTTAGAAGAGAACGGGTCACGTCCCTTTGGGCGCCCGGGGCATGAGCTAGCTCAACCGGGAAAATTGGGGGTCGACGACACACGCCCCGACACAGCAGCAACCACACGAAGTTGAGGGCGATGCCAGATACAGTACTCGGGTATGGCTCGATGCGCAATTAACTATTATATAAGCAAAGGTACGCGGGGCCACTCGAATTGTGCTCAGGTACTTGGGCGGGTTTAATATCATGAAAGATGAACATTTTTAGAAGCTGGAACTTTGTAGGAACAAGAAATGAAGGTGAACCCCTTCCATATTATATGGTATCTTTGAATCCTTTTACAAACCTGTCCAGGGGCCTTGCCATCTCTTCCCAGATAACAAAAGAACAATGCCACTCCTTTCCCAACTCTTGTCCCACCTTTCGATCTCCTTACTTTCCTTACGGAAGACAGTGCTCTTGGTAACCTATAACAAGATTGCAGGAGGTATCTATGCTTGGGCCTAGGGATTTTTTGGAGTAAATACTAGCCTAAGGGGTCACCATCTGCTATTGCTAGGGGCTATAAGTCCGGAAAAGTTTTAATAGTAGTAAGCGGTTTAAGGTGTGGTAGCATGAAGAGTACCTCCAAGTAGTACTGGACTCACAGTATTCAGACAGCAGTAGCCAGTATTAGCTAGTACGTATGGAAGATGGAAACAGCAAAGTTATCGAACTTAGATATCTTGACGTGCTGATCTAAAGCAAAGCTAAGAAGTAATTTTAATGACAGTTCAGAAATTAGTGACTAGAGTCTCATGAAACTGAAAAAGACGAAGGCATTCAACCATAGGCCATATTCAATTAGAAAGCATACCGGTAGCAACTTCTGTGCTGGTTGACAGGGCCAACTGCTACTCATGTTAATCCACCATCTCCAGCCCTCCCCACCAACTGGTCGTCAAGTACCGCAGAACCCATTTGACTACACAAGCTCAGCTTCAGCTTCATCGCTGTCACACTTATTGCTTCTACATTAGGCAATTGTCAAAGTGCTCATAGTAGCAATACCTTGGCTGGCCCTCATTTCTCAGTAATTAGCACAGCTGTCCCCTAATAACCGTGACCTATTTGTTTTCCAACTTGAGCTCAATCCACTTACTGATTACTCAGGCGAGGGGGGAAATATTGGGACAAGCAGGGGTGGTGGAATCACCGGATTGCCAGTAGTTCTACCTTACTTTTTATATATAGCTCTTTGGTGCCTCTGCGATCCCTACTTGCAGTACCTTACTCCTACCCCCAGCACTTTATATGTTTCTGCTAACAGAAAAGTTGCAGCAGCGCTCAAAAGCGATGAAATTCAGCATAAAACCAAGGGTTGGAGTTACAGTCGAGTTGCTTAGTGCTGGGGCCTTCGATGATTCGTGTGCTTTGGCCCAAAGCGTTGACCATTAAAGGTTTCCAAATCCCTTTCTGCAGGAACGTTATGTGGGAGAGAGGTATAGTCAAGGATCACAGTAGCACTCGAGTTCCTTCTAGTGCTCTGGTATTAGAGCACTCATTTGATTACTGAATATATTGAAGCTGTGCTTGTTGATCTGTCCTTTACAGTTCTAGCATTGCACCTGCCTCCTTCTCATATATCCACCCGGAGAGAGGGTTAATAGAAAGACTGCGTGTGGGACAGTGCAATTGTTTAGCTGTATATCTAGGAAGGCTATTTGTTCTTTGCCCTCGATTAAGTCCATGATACTACAGTACTTGCGCGTCATAGGCCCTATCTAGCACCCTGCGATATGGAGAACATCGTTTTCCTTAAGGATAATTTTCTCTAGAACTCAAATTCCTTTAACTAGAGAGCGCAAAAGAACCTATACATATAGTGGCTACCTTACTAACTGTTGTAATGGGAGGGAACTAATTAGGAGGCCTAATTTCTCCCCAACCCAGAGAGTCGAAAATACCGAGTGATAACTATGACCAAGCGCCAAGTCGGGGAGTGGTTAGTGCCACCAAGGTTGATCCAAAAAAATTAAAAAATTCCGGGCAACCCAGAGCTCCTGACCAAGCTCTATCATACCCCGTACCTACCTCACCACCAGAACCAGCCAAGAACAAACAAGCCTAACTCAACCCAACCCAATTCAATCCACGACAAACCATCGTCACTGAAAACTTTCATGACTCCCTACACAGCCAAACACCTCCCTTTAGCAATGTCTATTGCCACTCGCCCTCAATTGCAGAGCGCCTACCGCTCACTCGTGCTCTTCTCACGGGTGCAACCAAGCTCCACCTCTGCCGCTGCTGCACCAGCGAAGGCACACGATGGTGGCGGCACCGGCGGTGGAGAGCATAAGGTCCCCGATCCGGAGTTCGTGAATGCTCCGCTGTCAACGCTGCCGGCGGCGCTGGAGCTACCGCATAAGGGGCCGGGAGACTCTATGTTCCCGCATGTGATCAAGACGGGGAAGGCCTATGTTTGCCTCCTCTTTCTCCCCTTCCTCCCCTTGCGTATGAAAGAAATTGAAGGTGGGTAATGACTAATTGAGCGGCGGGAGAATAGCTGGGGTTTTACAAAACCGGGTTGAAAAACGTATATAAGAACTTTGTCGCCACGCGGCCAATTCAAAGTCGGATCGACAAAAAGGGGAGCATTACGGACTTGGTCGAGGCCGGGGAAATTACTCGGAGGGAGTTTCAATTGGTTATGTCTGTTTCAACCCTCCCTCACCACCCCCCCCCCCCCTCCGGTGGAGTCAAACATTAATAGTAATTCTACAGGCGCAACCGCCATGACTCCCGCCGAATCCCCATCTTCGGCCTCGTCTTCATGATCTTCGGCGAATTCTCTCCGTTCGTGCTACCATTCATTTCTGGCGTCGTACCCTTCAATTGCAGAATCCCGCGCCAGATCCAAGGCGATAGAACAAAGCTAGAGGAGCGCCGGGCAGCGTCGTTCCAGAACTTGCCCAAGGGTCGTAATCTTTCAGAGCTGGCACGGGAGAAGAGGAGTGTCAAGGACCTCACGTCAAATGAAGTCCTGCACTGCTCTACGGTGTTGGGCTTGCACTCTGGGAAATGGCCGTCAGCACTGTATCCGTTCCTGCCACCGACGATGTGGTTGAGGTTTAAGTTATGGAGAAGGCTGATGTACTTGGACTTGGACGATATACTCCTTGCCCGGGGAGGTGGGCCTAGAATGCTTGATAGCGGGGAGGAATTGAAGATGGCAGCCGTGGATAGAGGATTGTGAGTTCCTAATCTTCAAATTTTCTTCCACTGAACTGCCGGGAGGGGTAATGACCAAGGTGCTGAATTTAAATTCCCTATCTAATATAGTGATACTTTACAAAAAACCGAAACTCGTCTTCGAGAGGAACTGAAACTCTGGCTTAAAGCTAAAGAAACCGCTGGAGGAGCGACACTAGCTTTATGGTTAACAAGGTACGCGAATAATTCCAACTCTCCATGCACGGAAAGAAAAAAGATTATGTCCATGATGGCTAGGGAACACAAGAAATACATCCCCATATACCACGAAACAAAGGGCTAACTCTTCCCAAACACAGGCCAACCGAATGGCGCAATTCCTCCTCATCATCTTCAACAGCTTCGCTCTCACCACTCCAACACCCAATGCCCAGGAAACGGCAATAAATTAGCCCCTCCTTCCCAGAGTAGAGAATCCCAAATGTCAAATAGAAAAAAACTTAGACCAACTCCACTAAAAAAAGGTATATAGACCGAGAGATGGAACAATGTATTTTACTTTATTTTCATTTTTATTACAAAAACGCTCCACGAGACACGACCCCATGACGAGGGGCAGCGTGTAGTGTTCAGATTGAATGAAACTCGATGATAACTCGCTTTCGCCATAAAAGGAAAGAAAGCGGATGCATTGCACGTATGTAGTACAGTACAATACTGGTACGAACCACGATACAGTTATTGTACCACACACTCATTCACAAACACCAAGAAACAAATCAGTCAAACAGCACAATAGAAGTAGACTACGATAAAGGTAATAACAAAACCTAAATATACCAACGAGCAACTAAGCAAACAAAAAAAATGCCTGTCTGCTAAAAATAAAAATAAAGCAAAGGCATAGAGTATCTATATGCATAAGACGAAAGAAAAGGATAAAAACAAAACCCCCGTCCCATCCCAAGCGAAAAGAAAAAGGAAAGGAAAGGAAACAAATCGGTATCGGATCACCCGAGTACAGTACCACGAGCCAAGTTATGTAAAAACGATACTCTCCTCGATGAGGACGATGACAATACGAAAGACTCCAAACTGTTAAAAAATAACCCCTATAGAAGCTAAACTTAAATCGTAAAAACTCTCATGTTCGTTTTGTGACCCTTTTCTTCACTAGGGATAATAAGGAAACATAGGTAAGGAAATAGAGAGAGCTAGAAACGCAGAGAGGAATCCAACGATGAAAAGCAAGCGAGTGAGATAGTACGGGGAAGAGCGCGGAAAAAGGAAAAGAAGAATCCCTACACCGGCTTGTTTTTGTAGTTCAGTACCTTCCTTGATTATTTACAGTTGAGGTAATGTAGGCAGGCAGGGAAAAGAGAAGGGGGGAGTGGAGCAAAGCGCGTGAGTAGCCAAGCAGATCGTTCAATCTCCGCTGGAAGGAAAAGAAAAAGTGATAAGGGAAGGGGGGAAAGAAGGGGGGAAGGGGATGCTAACTCAAGCTAGGGAAAAGGCTAGTTTTATTAATTCGATAGAGAAAAAAAGTAGAGTAGCGAAGCAAAAGTAGAAGAAAAATTGAAATTTTGGTAATGAAAAAAATTAGCTATGGTTAGGATTTCGGCTTTTTTATCTCTCAAGGTTTCTAACAATGCAAAAACCATGGGGAAATACAAACCATAGCGCGTGTACCAAAGAAAAACATCAAGTACAAGTATGTAGAGAAGAGTTGGAGGAAGAAACGGGAAGCAGAACTCCAAGAAAACCCATAAAGAAAACCCATAGGAGATAAGGGGAGAAAGATTCGCAGTTGTTAGCCTTGCTTCCACTTCGCCAACGTCTCCATGATGTTTTGCATTTGGCCGGGCGGGGGTTGCTGCTGGGGTGTTGGGTGAGTAGGGGTGGGATGGGATGCTTGGGCAGGACTGTGAGTCTGGCCGGCAAACAGAGCGGCTAGTCCAGCTTGTGTGTTCGATCCGTACCCAGTGTTGACTCCGAGTTGGGGGGGAGCATTGTACGGTTGGGCAGTGGTAACTTGTCCTAGGTTTGATGTTGCCTGTGCCAATAAGGCTGCGAGATCCGGGGCCAGAGAAGGAGGCTGCTGTGGTTGTTGTTGCTGGCCCATATGATTCTGCTGCAAACCTTGCTGTTGAGCTTGAGCCTGAAGACCGGTCAATAACCTATTGAGAGTTCCAGGATCCATCGAGCTCAACAGACTCCCAAGTTGTGCGAAAGGCTGCTGGGACATGTATGCGTATGGCATAGCAGAAACTTGAGGCTGAGCGACTGCCTGCTTTGCCCTGATCACCAATTCGGCGCCGATCGCAGGCTCAATGTTATCGTAACCTATTTATTGTTCATTAGCCTCAGTCGTCATCACCTAAAAAGAAAAAGAAAAAGAAAAAGAAAGAAAAAAGGTTCCGTGGATTCAGGGGGGACGGACGGTCATAGCCAGCCTCTGCAGAACCGTGTCTATTGAAAACCTGCAGAGAAATGGAACTCTCTCTCTGCTTCTGGCTGTCTAAGAAGACAATTGCCTGAACCCCCTCAAGGATCTGTTGCTTTATGACAGAATCGAGAGGCATTCTAGGATGCAGGTACAACAGGTCGTATGTAAGACTGCGTGCTCTGAACGCTTTTTCAACCCACCAAATAAAATTCCTGCAGAGATTCCAATTAGCTGACAAACCAACATACAGCACCCAAGAGAGTGGCAACAAACCTGTCAAGCTCATCGGTGACAATTGCCTGGACATCAGGAACGTCCTTGGGCTCCCTTCTAGGAGGTAAGGTCTCGCCAGGGGGGGAACGGCTACGACCACGGTATCTGGGTGGTGGAGGAGAACGTGAACGCGAGCGAAGGTTGGGCCGCCAATCATCACGAACCCTGTGTCTTGGCGGTGAGGGTCTGCGATTATACTCATAATCACGGTCTCGGGTATCCCGTCTGAAACTACGATCATTGAAATCACCACGGCCCCCACGAAAATTGCCTCTGCCTCTTGGAGAAACTGGGCGACCGTAATCGGGAGAACGAGAACGACGACTCCCACGTTGAGAATCAGCATTTGGAGCTGGACGTGTGTTTCTCTGTGGTTTTGAAACCTCGAGGTCTACAACCCAAGTCACGTGGGCAAATTAGTAAATGGGAATTTTCTATCAAGGACTTCTGTCCTCTTGGGAGAAAAGACAGGCTGGATATCATACGCATTTTACGTCCTCTCACGGTCGAGCCCTGTTCGTGACGGAGGGCCGCTGCACAAGACGAGATATCGAGAAATTGAACAAACCCGTATGCTTGCTTGATAGACACTTGTGCCAAGCGGCCATGTCGATGGAATATACGGAACAGATCACGTTTAGTGACTTTCTCTGTGGGCAAATTACCTGTGCATTCAAAGTAAGCATTATTGGGCAAATTTTTATGAAACAATCGCAAAACTAGGTGGTGCATGGGATATCTGCATCGGAGGGTGCGCACCAATGAACAATCGAGAGCCCGTAGGAAATCTATCCCATTGTCCTTGGGTCACATAATCACGCTCATCGGTGAGAAACCTCTCATACTCATCCTCTTCATCGGCTGTAAAAGGACGAGATTCCTCCTCATTATCATCAGTTTCGGTTGGAGAGCCTGGGACGGCGGGCTGACGATGCTGGTTAAAGTTTGGAGGCAATGGTAGAGATGCGGGATAACCGGCCGGGTGGCTTGTATGCACTGCACCTGTATTACTGGAACCAGCAAACGTCGCTGGTGGGGCCGGAAGTGGATGCGTCGGTTGGGCATGGGCCTGCAACTGGGCTACCTGAACAGCCGCGGGTGGCTGTGGAAGAGAAGCCGATCTCGGCTGGGAGGGTGGGGTCTGGGCAGTGGGAGCTGCTGGCGGTGTCTGAGGGCCTTGCAAGGGCGCTGGGTGCTGAGAAACGGTGGGTGACAAACTTGTCAGCAGAGCCTGTAGGTCGACATCCGTCGGGATACTGCGATTGTTTTGGACAATCTCGGTGGGCGCGGGAGCCTTATTCACAGATGGCGGCGAAGAGGAAGATGATGGACTACTATCATTTGTGGCTTCCGAAATGGAAGCCGACGAGGTTGCCTGCTGCAATTTTGGCTGCTCCACAAAGGTAGTAGCGGCGGTTTCCGGGTCGTAGTCAAGTTCAACACTAGTGTTGGAGGTTTCGGGCCCGGGGGCATGGATCTCTGGTGTGTCGAGAGCATAGTCCATTTGATCGTTGAGGACTGGGATAGAAGCAGTCTCAGCTACGTGAACTGGATGGGGTAAGATTGGAGAGAGCATTGCCCTCTTTTCAATACGATCAACGGGGGAATCAGTGTTTGTCTGGGTATTGGTAGCAGAGTCGGCTTGGTTTTCAGAATTTTGTGTATCTTGCTTATTCATTTTTCATCGAGGGAAACGGGGTAGGATGGTAAAATTGATAGAAAATCAAACAGGACAATACGGTAAGAGGCCGGAGAGAGGAGAAATTTTGGAGGAGTGGAAAAAAAGAAAGAGTGATGATGATGGTGTCCCAGGTGGAAGCGGCGGTAGGGTGGCGGATGTGGAGGATGTTACGGTGTGTGTTGAGTTGAGGTGATGGTGGAGGTGGTGGTCAGTGGTGGTGGTCAGTGGTGGTGGTCAGTGGTGGTAATAAAATATAAAAAATACCAGCAATGGAGACGAAAGTAATGATTGGGGGGGGGGGGGGGGGTTGGGGTTGGGTTTAAGACTGGGGTTTGGCGTAAAGGGTTGGAGAGGGGGAGGGGGTGAAGGGTTAAACACGGGAGATTCGCGTGAAGTGCAGGCAAAAGAGAAAAAAAAGTTTGTAAATCTGCTTGTTTGCTGTATTGTGCTAGAAGATGAACGAGGAAGAGAAGGTTGGGAATAGAAGAAAAGCGTGAGGAAAAGGAACAAGTGTTTGAGCGAGAAGGATGAGGCGGCGGAGAGGGGGAGGGGAAGGGGAGGGAGGGAGGAGGGAGGGAGAGGGAGAGAAAGAAGAAGAGAGGAAACGAGATGGATGAGAAGATGGCTGCTGCTGCTGCTGCTTCCTTGGGACGGGATTGAATGGTTGGGCCTAAGTTTTGACTTTTCGACTGATCTGATGGATTGGAGAGAAGAAGGGTGTGGGTGGCAGGGCCCGCAACGAGCAACGAACAACGAACGCCGAGAGGAGAACTCCCTCTTCTTGGCGAAATACCCGGACCAAACGAGCCGCTGACTCATCAAGGATAGAAAACACCGGTTAACAAGCCACAGAAGCGTCCTTGAACAAGATGATCGCTTGCATAGGTTAAACGGTTACCGTGGAGCCACACAACGTGGATGCGCCCGAATTTCAATGGCACCCTTGCAGACCATCCGTCAAATGGTGCGAGGGCACAATCTTCCAGCACCAGTAAAGCACGCCAGGGCAACCATTCAAGAGAAATTTCCTGCACGAGAGAAGATAATAACTCTCATGAAGTTCTCACCTGCATTTGTATTCATTCCGAGGAGTCCCATTGTGTATTTCTCCTCTTCGGGGCTTATGGCACTCGAGCATTAAAACATCGTCAGGGTGCTAGCCCTGCGTCTGAAACAAGAACCATGAGTAATTCGCATTGCTTACATAATCACACGAAAGTTGGCCTGTTTAAAGAAACATCAGATACAAGTGAGCCCCTCGTATGTATACCATACGGCCTAGGAATTGTGTAAGGCCCTTTATATATCCGGCTGCAGAAATAAGAACATATATTGCCAGGCATATCTTGTTACTTTTCTGGTTTAGAAATACATAAAAAAACAGATTCCCTTGGTAAAAATTTGTATGTGTTCAGCCCCTCCAAAATGCCCCTCTTACTGTTGTCAACCAATGCCCACCGAGTCAATAGGATAGATGAGGAGTTAACTCTGGGCAGCTCCCATGAAGAGTTTCCCTCCGAAACCCCTGCTGGGGTTGCCTCATTATTGGACCTGGTAGTTATAAAGGTCAATCTCAGACACCCGGGGCCATTCAGTCCCAGTAGCCGTTCTCACTCAGTAGTTGGCCGGGCGACACTTGGAATGCCCAAAATCCTCTCTGGACACTCTTCCTACCGTGTATTATAGAGACTGATAGGTAGTGGTAATTCGGAACCTTACCATCTTTATAAATACCCTACCGCCCCCACCAAAAACTAAAAATATAGAACTAGAGGAGAGTGCCACCTGAGCGCTTTATACCCGTATCTTCCTAATACTTGTATATATATATAAAAGTGATTCTGGTTGGAAATTTCAGAAAATTATCATTGAGTTGCAGCAACTCAACCCAACAACCCAAGAAGGGAGTTGGCACATGCAAATTGCTCTAAAACTTCTGGCTTACTTAATCTAATGCTGCCAACTCAAACCTCTGCCTGCAGGTTTATGATACGTCCTAACGCGAGTATCATATACCTGTAAATTATCGTCCTCTGGACTCCTCATTCATGCCAATTCTTTCATGTTCCCTCGAGTCCCGGTAACTTACACCGCTGATAAGGCTCTTCCAGCGAGGTGGGGTCCGCTAAGTAATCCAAGGCCAAGGATCTGCCAAGCTTGCCGAGCGCCTCCTCCGTCAGCGGAAAGTTGCGAATTTTACTAAACGGAAGCACTTCATCTCCGTGTCCGGGGTTGGTCTTGGGGAGCACCTTTTTTGTTCAGGGGGGCTCTAAGCACCGCTGTCTCTTCCACTGGCAGTCAGAAAAAGAGTGCAAGGTCTTCTCGCTACTATACCTGTGCTTTACACTGCTTTCACTCTCTAAATTACACCTCTCGGACTTCTATTTAGTCCCCTCCATCCCCCTCCCTCCTCCCCGCTACCACCGCCGTCACCCATCACTCACCCACCGCTCTGTTTTCTGCCCTTCCTTAGTTCTGGTTTTGCTTGCGCCTTAATCATGCCAAAGGATAAGGATGGGACCGTTTTGGTCTCGGTAAGTGCGCCCTGCTTGGTTCAAATACTACCCATAGCCCGCAAAATCAAAAATGGAACAAATCATGTAGAGATTTGTTAATTAGGAAATTGGCCTCACTGACCTTATCGTAGATGTCCGGGAAGTGGGTTTCCTACACTCACACAGTAACTGCCTATTGTCAGTCGTCATGCGCGCTATCCATTGAGATCGATTGCTAATTAGCTCTTATTTTGTTTACGTAGGCGGATTCCTGGGCGCGTTGATCGTGGGAATGTAAGGCAATCCCCTCCAAGATGGGTGCCAACAGCTAAAGCTTTTTACCTAGGTCACTCCACTTTCGCAAAATTGTTCAGAATGAGCATTATGTGAGCTTTCACCCGAGTTATCCCTGCCATTACTACCGTACCGTACCTCAGCTTCTCGGCTCGAGCCTCCCTTGTGGCTTTGTCGGTGCCGAATAATAAGGATCGGGGTGGCTGACTGTTACCTTCCAACAAAAGGGTTATCCTGACGAATGGTTTCCATCGGTGTCAGCTACAATTGGTGACAGATATCCCGAACGATCGCTGTTTCAACTCTTCATTGCCTTAACATCTGGTCCTCGTTTCGCCCTCGTTTTCTTATGGTACCTACTTACGGCACGCCCTGGTGCTTTTGCTCCAAAGTTTGTGGCCAGCGTTGGCCTTATACGTTCGCTACTTTGCGGAGGCTGGGTGTACATTACTTCTACCGACGACCATGACTATCACGATATCTTCATGATTTCCTACCTCGTCTTCACCCTCCCTTGGATGCTCGGTTGTCTCGCTTTGTCCCCCATAAACCCTACAGCAATCAAGTATAGAAAGTTATTTGCTAGCCTTTTCTTTGGTACCCTTCTACCACTCATTTATTTCTTTATCCAGCACAAAGTCCACAAGGTTGCCGGAGGTAAGCAAGCGGCGCGATTGCAACATGGTTGGCAAATTCCAATTAACAGAGGCTAACTTCTGCAATAGCTTACACTATTTACGCTTTCTTTGAATGGTCTCTCATCTTATTCGATGTTGGTTTTGATGCTATTACTGCGCTAGATTTTGAAGGATTCGAATTTAGAGTTGTAGATGTCAAAGGTGTCAACAAAGGGTATGTTCAGTGGCTCCCGCTGTAGATAAATTATATATCTGCTGCAATTCAATATAAAGATACCCCATATCAAAATCTAAGCGAGAAGCCTATTCTAAACAATGTTTCGACAGAAGAAATGTGGCGCTTTCTGGTGCAGTTCTCAAAAAATCAAAGTATGTTTTGGCCTTCCTGAATTTCGGAGGATTTATGGAGAGTCATCTTCTGACATTGAATCAAGGATGGATAAGAAGCATGCCCCACAACAGTTTTTGACTGAGACTTACTCGTGGAATGATATGCTCGATGCTCTTGCGGACGTTTATAGCGGGGTAAGCATCGAGATAACCGCCCCTTTTTCCTAGCTTCTGACATGCAGTGATAGTTTATGTTTTGGTCCATCTTAACATCACTCGGGGTAACCATTTGGTGTAAGTCGCAGGTAAATCGGGACAGTTTTGAGGTAACGAAAGCTTACAAAGGCCAGATTTTCCGCTTTGGCATATGGGCATCTCGGGCTACGAAGTGCTTGTCATGACTACAGTGTCCCCGTTCCTGCTAGGCATCGGTTCAATCCGCAGAATAGTTGTTAACCATTCCCGCTACGTTTATCTACTGTCCCTCTTTGGTCTTACAGCATTCGCATTCAAAGTACCGGAAACACGTCTTTTCTCTGTTGCGGCAGGTGTCTGGTTTACGGTCCTCGCATGGACTGGTAGCTTCTTTTCCGAAAGGACACAGCCTGGGAGATTGGAAGCGAAGGTTTCTGCATTTTCGCTAGGGTTGATCGCATCCAGTATTGCGAAATTTGCTTGCCGCAGCAATAATCCTATATGGCCTATTTTGAATACCGAAAACGGTGGATGGAACAAGACTGGGCTTGTCCTTGCCGTATTAGCCGTTCTTCGTTCAACTAGAAAAGGACCAGTTGGTGAACTTCCGTTGCCTCCTCCTAACAAGAGCGGGTCTTCAATTTTGCCGGCTGTCGGGTTTGGTGGACTTCTCTTTGGCCTCCATTCACTATTGTCTGATTCCAGCACCATGATCACTTGGGTTTGGGATGGGTACCCAGTCAAAGGGCCCCTTGCTGTCCCTCATGGCGCATATACCTTGGTTGCAATGGGAGCAGGTTTCTTAATCGGCCTCTTGCGTGAGGATTTAGCAAGGACGTGGACATTCTATGGCGTCGGTTGCACTGCAGCCGCGATTTTCCACCGCAATTCTGGATGGGCTGGATACTATGGCGCATTAGTGCTGGCTTTGTATCTGATGGCTCTGGTTCCTTCATTTATCCAGTCAGCAACCAGACACAGCCCCGGCAAAACATTTGGCCTGTCATTCTTGACTTATAATGTATTGGTTTTGGCGCACGTCTGGGTTGTCGCTTATGCTTTTGTCCCCGGCGGTCCTCTGCTCCGTGAAAGGACGGACCTTATCATGACTGCTATGATGCTGGCAATTGGTGTTGGCATTTTCGCGACTGTCAGTTACGGGCCAAAGAGTGTCAGGGAGTTGAGGGCGGAAGATTTCCCAAGTCGAAGACGCTTTAGATCATACGCTGTCTATTCTCTTGTTGGTCTGGAGCTTTTTGCGGCATCGGTCGCATACATGCGCTTCCCATCCTTCGACTACCAGCCATACCACAAAGGAGAAAAGGTTCTGACCGCCGGCATATGGACCGTCCACTTTGCACTCGACAACGATATGTGGAGCAGCGAGAGGCGTATGAGGGATGTTATCAAGGAATTGGAGGTCGACGTTATTGGTCTCCTTGAATCGGACTTGCAAAGGATTATTATGGGCAACCGTGACATGACACAATTCCTGGCGGAAGATCTTGGGATGTATGCAGACTTTGGCCCCGGGCCAAACAAGCACACATGGGGGGCCGCCCTTCTCTCCAAGTTCCCCATTGTCAACTCCACACATCATCTTCTTCCTTCGCCAGTAGGCGAGCTTGCACCCGCTATCCTCGCCACACTAGATGTATATGGAGAGATGGTAGACGTCCTAGTTTTCCATAGTGGACAGGAGGAGGATGTGTTGGACAGGGAATTGCAGAGTAAGTATATCGCAAAGCTTATGGGCGACAGCCCAAGGCCGTTGATCCTACTAAGTTATCTCGTCACAAATCCCAAAGAGGGTAATTACAACACATACGTCAGTGAGACGAGCAGGATGAGGGACATCGATAGCAGCGACTGGGATAGATGGTGCGAATATATCCTATATAGGGGATTGAAAAGAATCGGATATGCTAGAGTCTCGAGGAGCACGATCACAGACACCGAGATCCAGGTAACGGCCCACTCAATCGTATTCTAACACTGATATAACTAACCATTTCTACTGCAGCTGGGCAAATTCGTCGTTGGAGAACCGGAAGGTACCGATGAAATAATACCCGAGAGCGAGGTGCCGCTGGGATACAGATTCCCAGATATGTTCAAAGGGGAAGGGGTCCGAGGTCACAAATACCATGTGTTCAATGAACCACGGTAAGAATAATCACCTTCACCCCAACCTATAACCTAGAAAGCTAACGGCCTCAACACAGTTACTACCGATGATAATACCACCGCCCTTGGGCAGATACTTTCCTGCTCAAGTCTAACTCATTCCTAGCCCCGATCTTCACACCCGTTACCCAGGGGTTTCTCCTTCATAGCACATTTTTATTCATTTCCTTTCTGTATTATGACACTCTGGAAGTTGTAGGATGGTAATGGTTCCCGGCTTGAGATGCGTATTCTAAATACCTGGTTTTGGGGGAGTTGGGATGGATAAAAGGGTTGGTTGGCTGGTTGGTTGGGTTCGGAGGGTTTGGACTGGAGACGACCGTATTCATGGGTTGTACTTGTGCAAACAATTGGTATGGGTGTTTGCTATGACTGGACGGCTCATTATTGTCTTGTGTTAATTCTATAATGGCTTGGTTAGTAATGCCGATTGCTTGGGGACGAGATATCTAATATCGTAGGTTTGTGGCTTATCAATTACCACATTTTTGAGGCGCTCTTCAATTCTCAATTAGCCTTGTCCTGCGTATGACCTTGTTACGCGATTATTGTCCAATACGAGTTGACCCTCAAACTAAATAGCAATTCACTTTGCCTTCAACAGCTCTGAGCCCCATAGCAGACGGGTCCATTATCTCATTACTTGGAAAAGTCCCATAGATACGCCATTCGTCACTCATCCACACATAAAAGCAATCCTCTCGCTAATAATACAAACCCGAAGAAAACGTCCCGTCCGCTGCCATCCCCTCCCCCCCCGGACACCCTCAAGTCCCCGCAATCCTCTCGGGCCCAACATAATCCAGCGCATCTTGTGCTCTAGTAAGCTTATGCGCAATAGCCGGCAATTTCTATCCGGCAGATCAAAAAAAGGAGAAGAAAAAAAAGTTAGCATTCCCCTCCCTCGCCAAAAGACCAAAAGAATAGGAAGAAAAAAAGGAAGAAAAAAGACCCACCGACTGCAACCCCATCAATACCTTCACCCCCTCCTCATACCCCCTCGCAATCTCCTCCCCCCTCTCCAACTCCCCAACCCCCAAATCCCCCGCCTGTCCTCCACCCCGCCCCCCCTCCTCCTCCCCACCAACAGCACCCCTCTTCCTCTCCAACTCCCTCAAAATCCTCTCATCGCCCTCACCCTCCCTCCTCAACGCCTCTTCGAAAGCCCTCTTCGCACGCCCCGGCGCCTCCCGGCGCAACTGCGCGACACGCAGCGTCTCACGCTCCAGCTCCGCGTACAGAGCCGACACGCGATCGTGCAGTTTCCTATCGTACGCTTCGAATTCACCTTCTTCCTCCCCCGCGGTCGGGGGGAAGGAGGAGGAGGAGGAGGGGTGCAGGAATGGACGCACATCGGCGGGCGCGTCGAGACCGTTTATGCTTATGGAGGGGAGGGAGAGGGTTATGGTTTTTTGTACGTACTTTTTTGTTTTTTGTTTTTTAGTGTTAGTTGGATGATACCGCATCGCAAAGCGGCGGTAGAGGGGGAGGGAATGGTGTACCTCCATAACCATGTCTTCCACGCGCTTTCTCAATTCATCGTTGTTGTCGGAGGTAGTAGCGGTGGTAGGGGGGGGGGGTAGGTGGTGGTTTACCCTGGCTCTTGCGGCGGTAGATAGCTTTTCCAGGATGAAGCGAATGTCCTCTGGGGATTGAACTTCGATTTTTCGCATGCGGTTTGGCTCCATCACCGTTTCTTTCGTTCCGAGGAATAAGTGACAAAAAAATTGGGGTTCTTTTTTTTTTCTTTCCCTTTGGGGGTTTGTGGTGGGTGGGTTTGTGGAGGGGGGAGGGGTGGAAGACGCGTTGAGAAGGTGACCATGGCGGGGTCATGTGGTTTGGTGATGGCGACTCGTTGTCATGGTATATCACTCGATTTTAATGTAACATAATTGTTGTGCGATGCAGGCATCGACGGTGGGTGGCTAGCAAAGATTAGGCAGAGAAGAGTATAGTATATATTATCGCCTGGTTTATGAACGCCTCTATTGTAGCGCCCCCGGTATAAACCCCGAAAGAAAGCAGAGATGAAGAAACATCTATGGGCAAAGATAGCCCCATATAGTACAAACATCAAAACACAGTGACATGATGACACATAACCTATCACCCGGGAAGCAGCCTCTCAATCTCCACCACAACACCTATGTATGCGCATCCCGTACCTTCCATCCCGTAGCAGTAAGATTCTCGTTCGAGACCACGGCGCCGGAAGCGCCCATCACTTCAACCCCTTCACACTATTGTTATCCGGTGAGGTCTTCCTAGCCTCCTCAATCATGTGATGGATTCCTTTCTGCTTTAAAGCTGCCTTTAACCCCCCTCCATCAACAGTCAGCCCATCCATCCTTCCATTTATTGAACGGTAGCAAAAACAATACAAATACTCACATTCAAACAACTCTTATACTCCTCGAACAACTCCTTACATTCATCCGTGCTGCCCTTCCCTCGTAAATACACTTTCAGTTCGATTAGCTTCGCCCCCCCCCCAAAAAAAAGATTCAATAGGTAGAACCAGGAATCAACAAACTTTCTGAATACCACTTTATAAAGCATGTATCGTACCGCTCCTTCTTCTCGGAACATTCCTGTATTGGAGGGGGGTTGTTAGGAGCTTCTGGGAAGTGTGTGTGTGTGTGTGTGTGTGTGTGTGTATGTGTGGCGAGTATTGGTAGATTTTGTTTTGGTGTGTTTTTGGTTTTTGTGGGGTGGGGGATGATGGACTTACGGGAGCTAGAGATGAGGACATTTTGAGGCTTTCTATGTTGGGGGAAAGAGCGTGGACGGGGGGTGGGATTAGTGGTGGTGGTGGTGGTGGTGGTGGTGGTGATTCGCGAAGTTTGGGAAGGGATGGTGGTGGTTGAGGTTGATGTGTATTTAAGGTGGAAGGATGGAAGAATGTTTTTCCGGGGATGCATTGGGATACGGTAGATCTGTGGGTGCAAGGATTATGCATTTATTTGGTCATGATAGACTAGGATAGTTAGAGTTGGTACGCTGCGACTAAAACAGTGTGCCTTGTATGATGACAGAAAGTACTGTATGCAGAGCCTCTTGAACCCCTTTACCGGGAGCTCTACTCGAGTACAAACCTCAGGCTAGAGATGTTCCTAGCTACCGTATCATACAACGCTTCAATGAGCATTTAGGGGCGTTTGGACTGGTAGGCGTGTAAATTTATCGACATCACTGATGACGGTTCTCCTTTGTTGATCTTTGCGGTATGAAGAGAGAAATCGTAATTCTTGCGACATTCCTTTGCAGGAATACTACCCCTGGTGAGATATTGCTTATGCGCTGTGCCATGACTAAATGCCTGACAGTTGTGCTCGAGAAAAATAGGTAGGAGTGCTGTTCAGGATTTTTGCATGATAGGCTAGTGTGGATGGGTAGTAGTGGTGGGGTTTGCTTGTGTGCTGGTATCATAGGAGAGTTCACCGAATTGTCCCTTCGGTTGGACTCCTTGAATATTAGGAGGACGGTGCCGTACTCTATACTTATCCTGTATTCACGTAGGTATTCAAAGAAAGGGGAAGCAGACTACCGGTATGGCATTTAGTGAGGGAGCTCTCTACCCCGCTGTGCTACAATTTCTGTTCTATGCACAGGCACGAGCATCTCTTCGGGAGCCGGTCGTTGAGGTTTGATAACACACATTGCAATAGGGCTTATGGCACCTGCGTGTTTCCTCCGATCCCGGGACGCCCTTTACTCGAGTAGGGGTCCAAAGGAGGCATCACACCTTACCATAATCTGGCAAAAGTCGGATTGGAGCTAAAGCGAAACTATGGCAACCGAACCAACAGGAGAGCTCGAAGAAGGCGAATTCGCCACAGTTTGAACATATGGGCCGCGGTGGTTGGACAGGTTCAAGAAAATCCTCACTAGCGTCAGTCCGACTTTTGCCAGATTATGGTAGGTTTCATCCCGAAAAAATGACCACTTGGAAATGAGCCCGCCAAGACATTTCAATCTCGCTGACATAAACCATGGAGCTTCCAGCCGTTTGGGGTTTGGCCTCGTCCTGCGGTCAAGCTTCGTCCAAAATCTCAGTTCAAACACCTCGAGCCGCCTCTCCGCGTGCCCACCATAACTCCCACCACCACCGGCCCAACCCACCTCAGCACTGCCGCCAAATTTTTTTAAGAGGAAGTTTGGAAAACAGCAACAACAACACAGACAAAGGACGGGAAATAAGGGCCTTCCGACAACCATGTCGGACTCTCCAGCCGCCCAAGAGGCTGGCGAACCTTTGGGATTTTCGGAAATGCAAGATCAGCTTCTGGCTGCTGTTATGGCGACTGTCAAAACCTCCGCTGGTATCGCCGCTGAAGATGTGGACTTCCATAGAGCGTCCAATTCTGAGTTTGGGCCTTTCCTGGACGACTCCAGCGAGCGAATACTTGCTATCACGAATAGGCTGCTGGCTAGCGCGACGTGTGGGTCCGATATATCGGTGCCGGAGTTGAAGGAGCCGGATGATGTTGAGAGTCACTGGACGAAGATTGTGGAGGTTATTGATGGTCTGCTGGAGAAAGCGGTATGTGTGCGGTATTTTTCAATGCGAGTGCCAAGAATTCTAATAGTGCTTTTTGTGTTTAGGACACCTGCCTGGACGAATATACTGGCGCTATTAAAGAAAGGAATCCCGTGCCATTTCTGGGCATCCAAGCGCCTGTGACGGTATGCTGTATCGGGGTGGAACCATATTTGGGGAATAGGGTTGGATACTGACTTTGATCATTGGTTTGTCTAAGGTACCCAGCCCCACCCGCCCTTCGAAGAGGTCGATACAGAAAAGCGCAAATATTCCAAAACCACAATTACTATTTAAAGAAAAAATCGACAATTTTGACCCTATGCCGTGGAAGCCACGTTTAACTTCTAAGCCTCATGCTGTAATGCCGTTTGATAAGAGCATTTATTTGTTCAAAAACGAACTGGGAATCAATGAGTACCTATCCAAAAGAGAACGTAAGCGAGAGAGGCGGCGTCTAATCAAGAGGCCTAGATATGCACATCCGTACCAGGCAGAAATCGAGTCTATGCAGTACCCCAAAGAAGTCTATAGTTGGATGGAACCAATTCCCTTCGGAGATTGGGACGAGATTCCTCTAACTTGGGTAGACACCCCCGAGGCCCTTCAAGAGATGATAAAAGACATGCGGAGATGTACCGAGATCGCTGTAGACCTGGAGCATCACGATACTCGTTCATATATTGGTCTGACGTGTTTGATGCAACTGAGTACCCGAGACGATGATTACATTGTGGACACGTTAAAACTCCGTGGGCAGCTTGAGCCGCTGAATGAAATCCTCGCTAATCCTAGAGTTATCAAGGTTTGCTTTCATTTTTAAAAGACTGATATCTGTCATAGGCGCGTTTGTTGACTGACAGTTCAGGTTTTGCACGGCGCTTTTATGGATATAATCTGGTTGCAGCGTGACCTTGGGCTTTACGTAGTCGGTTTATTTGATACATTCTATGCCGCTCAGACGTTGGGATTTGATCGCTTTAGCCTTGCTCATATTCTGAAGAAGTATGTTGACTTTGATGCTGATAAGCAGTACCAAATGGCGGATTGGAGGATGAGGTATGATATAAGATTCTCCCGTTTTTTCCCGTCGCTCACTTATGGGTGTGGGCAATAGGCCACTACCTAAAGAGATGCTGGACTATGCTCGCTCGGATACCCATTTCCTACTCTATTGTTTCGACCGCATGCGAAATTCCCTTGTAGAGAAATCGCGGGGTGATGTCGAGCACGTCTTGCAAAAATCGAAGGAGACCGCGCTCCGGCGGTATATCCGAGACATCTACGATGCAGTAACCGGAGAAGGGACTTTTGGATGGGCGTCGCAGATTGTCAAGTTCAAGTTTAATCGCACACAAGAGTTTGTGTTTAAGGCGGCCCATGCTTGGCGCGATAGGGCGGCTAGAGAAGAGGATGAAAGCCCAACATTTGTCTGCTCGCGGGGCACTCTGGGAACTCTTTCTACTGTGATGCCGACCGATTATGATGGAGTGGCCAAGTGCATTCCTCGCACCAATTTCATTGCGAAGAGGAGAATTGGTGAAATCGTGGAAGTGATCAATGGGGCGCTGGAACAGGTGGCCCAAGCCAATGAAGCAACAAAAGCAGAGGAGGCGACAGCAACGGCGGCACCGGATGCTAGGGGACCAACCGTGAACATCTTCGGAGATACTCTCATTGCCGAAACCAGGTCCGCGGTCTGCTCTAGGTTCTGGGGCAAAGTGTGCGGAAGCAGCAAGTGGGACGAGGCCACATCACTAAAGTCGGCACTGGGAGAGGAGATTAGGCTCGCTATTCCTCTCCCGGAGCTGACAGCTGCAGTCTTTGTCTCGGGAGCACACTTTGCGTCACCCACCAAGGCCCAGGGAAGCCCAATTGATCCCGGGGCACGTGCGGAGCACCAGTACGTGAAGGATCGAGGTGGCACGAAGAAGGAGAATGAGATTATTGTTGTGAAATCTCTTGGTGGTGGTGCTAGTGGCAGAAAGAGAAAGGCTTCAGAAGTGGAGCAGGGAGGCGATAACGAGGACGCAATATCGGACGATCACAACTCTCGCTCGCCGAATTATTCTTCGCATGGAGGGAATGGCCGAGGAGGATCAGAAGGGGAAGAACGAGAGAACGAGGGACCACTAGGGGTCAATGCTCCACGCCCCCTAGACGGGCTAGTGGGTGTTAGCAACGCTGGGGGTGAGCGCAAGTCCAGGAAAAGGTCTAAAAATTCCCCCGAGCAGGGGCGGCAGGAAGCTAATGCTCCGGCGAGAGGGACCTCCCTCGTCGACGTTCGCGATGGCTCCTTCGAGCCGTTGGATTACTCGAAAGCTCCTTCCGTCCTACATGGTGAGAAGCGTAGCGGGGGCAAGCCGGGCGCAGATGGCAGCAAAAAGCCTTCTGGACCCAAGAAATTCGATCCGTATTCCAAATCCCAAGAGGGTCCAAAGGGCATACGCAGGAGTCAGAAAGAGAAGACCGGGAAGTCGCAGACTTTCAAGGACTAGATCATATGGTGGACGGTTGTTGTTTTTGTTTTTTTGTTATAATATCATGCTGTACTATAGTGTGGGGGTAGATAGCACTTAGATCGGAGGGTGGGGGGAGGGCTGCAGCGTTGAATGGAATTAAAAATGACAAAAGCGGTTAGATCCTGGGATTGGCAGATTGGCTACCTTTTTCCTATGATAGACTCTCTATTTACCTATAGTACTAACACCGTATATACCTCCTGGAGGGCCGCCCAGCCCTCTGTGACGGTCGGTGCCGTGTGCTGGACGGCCGATAGGTAAATGGAACCTTATCACATTTATGCAAGTATCCTTCTTTAGCAGTCGCATGTACAGTACGAAGTTATCATTGACTACAGGAAACGGAACATACTCTTGTACGTACAAGTCGAAATAAAAATGCATAGGGGGAGGATCAACGAACAAAGGGCGGGCTCAACGGACAAACCAAACAAGATGGCCACTTGCCCAAGACACATTTCTGGGATTGTTCGTTGAGCAGCCCTGTTGACCCACCGCCTAAACTCTATGTTAAACATGATAAAAAGCAACTCCAATGCTGTAATAATGCGGTATCCCATGCATACCAAATTAACGCCCGGGAAGCAGAATGTACTAGTACCCGGGCATACAGGCAGGTAAATGATGAGACAGACGAGAGCATGGGGTATCGTTGGAGGTCACGCAGAAGAGGTTGGGGTCGAAGGGCAAAGTAATAGGATCAATTGGTGAATGAAAGAGAGAGAGTTATTGTCTTGCTTGGGACTGCCCTGCCTGTAACAATCTGTATAATACGGTAGCATGAATATACATCAGTATGGCTCCTATCATTTCCTAGATCCTCATGTCTCAAGCAATTGGCCGAACATATCCGCACCTGCCATCACACCGAAGTAATACTCCCGACAGGTGCCCAAAGAGCATACTCTCGCTAACGCCTACCGCAGTAAAAGTCTCGGGCACCACCCATGCCCCCTATACGTCTCATCATATACCGGTATACCCGAGTGCTCAGTTACGGTACTGGCTGGTCCTTCAGTTGGGCGGCTAAACCCACCACCGTAAGAACTCGAATAATTGGACCATGTATAATAGCTAGGACGTTGGGTTGCCTCTCCTAGTAAGGTCTGATGGTGTTTTTTTTCCTTTTTAATTTGTCTCGAAGAGGAGTTTGTTGGAGTGTTTGTCGACCCTTTTCCAGAGGAGGAAATTTCGGACTACCCAGCCACATGGTCCTTACTTGCACGGTGTCGTTCTTCATTTCTAGCGGCAGCCGAGCTACCGTATGGATGGCTCAAGGCTCTGGTTGATATTAGAGTCCAACTCACTCTTTCCACCCTTACTTGTATTACATTCATCAATCCTTTGATCAAGTCTTGTATCGCCTTCCCGTACTTGGTATCAAACCACCATACTAGTAGACGAGCCAATATAGCGGCGAGTCGAAATGATCCACTCACTGGCAAACTTATCGTGGGAAATAGCAGGGCTCTGGCCCATTTAAAGAGCCCCCCCCACCCCTCGTCTCATGTTGGCCCGATTCCAAGGTCTAATTGATTCAAGAGTTAGTTGCTGGTATGTGCTGTAGATCTTGATTTGCGAATCCTACCTTCTTCAATACTCGGGCATAAATTAAGTACTTGAAATGCCCACAACAATCGCCCCTTATCATCGGTCCTCGACAAGTGGAAAGTGGGATAGCTTCTTGGTGGGAAAAGCAATAGAAATGTTTATTTGGCAAGAAGCCTTCCAGGCAAGAGAAATGTAAAAATTGAAAAAATTTGGTGTGTGGCAGTTGTTGTGGTAGTATAGTAGGCAGTGCCGATAGTGGGGTTGGTGAGGTATGATACTGTGGTGGTTGAGGGAAGAACAGGGCGGGCTGCAGCATTGCGGCTGCTATACTCGGGCACCGGCATGAGGAATGGTAGGGACGAATGCCGAGACTGGGCACTCTTGGCTCAACAGGAATCATTTCTATTGTCGGTGGTTAGGCAAGTCTTTGGTTGGCCGGTTATCATTGTGGGGGCACTGGCCGGAGTTGTCTGTGATTGCTTTTCTGTTAGGATCTACTCGAGTACGGTATGCGTTGGATGGACTTATTATAATGCTCGGGGCTTTTCTTCAGGGAGAGGAGTTTTCCTTGAGTTGACATTTCTTCCTTAGGTAGCCCATAAGATAGCCTGCAAGCATAATTCCAATCCACATATGCAGCACTGTACAGTACTGTGCCATCCGCTCACCTGTTACTTGTATGATAACTACTATATGCCAAAATCCCCAATCCCTCCACTCCTCCCATCGTAGCCAAATCTTCCATTCCGTATTATACAAGTACCCACCCCCACGCGGATAGTGCGGCTCATCACCACCACCACTTCTATAGTTGCACACATAACCCCTATTCATCCTTCCTACCAGCACGGTACTGTACCCCTTCAATCCATACCTGTAGCTACGGTGGCGGACGTCACCGTGTAACATAAACCACGCCTAATATATGGATCTCTACCGAAGTACCTACCCCAGAGGGCGACCGGCACCATACGGTTGTCCCTGAAGACGACAGGACAGGGTGTGCGACCACGAGCAAGCTAGCTAGCCGGCCCGTCGGTCAGGTGGACGGATAACCGTCAAATAATAATAATAATAATAATAATTTAATAGAGGGTTCTTTTATATACAATGTATGATGTATAGTACCATGCTTATACTTGTGATAGTATTATATTATAGATGTTTTTAGCCAAAGGATGACAACTGCAGTAAAGTGTTCGAGTGCAGTGGCTCACCTCGAGTCCTTATCTTTTAGGGTACCTAGTCCAATTCTACTCGAGTACCCATGAGAAGGGGAGGGAGGTCCCCTGCCTTTGAGTGTGAGCGCAACGGTCGATATTAGTTCATCTGTTGATCGTTACTAGCTTGAAGGGCAGGTGGTATTGACGGCACGTGTGCTGGTGATGAGCTTTGAGGTTGGGAGTCCTCTCCCTCCCCTATTAAATTTCTACGTTATTACAGTAGCCAGGCCGTGATGATAGCTAATATGATATTATTATGGTTGGGGTTTTATTTTATTCCTTTCCGTCCTTACCATCGATGTCGCTGACTATGATGCCGGTATTCTGCTGTGCTCGAGCACAGCATAATGTGGTAGGGCATAGGATGTGCTACCGGTACTCTTACCCTCGCGTATCAGTGGAGCGAAGGTGAGAATGTGACGACGTTTAAGTGTGCCCCTGGATAGACTACTCGTAATGGTTGGCGAAAAGTATCCGAGAGCAGGGGTGGTGGATTTTGTGCGAGGACTCAGATATACCGGTACCAGTGTTGCAAAGAAGGCCTTTGATGATCGAACCCGGGGGGTTAGAATGGGGGGGGTTTGAATCGGGGCTTCTGAAAATGGGGATTGAAGGGGGGGGGTTCTTTAGTGTCTTAGTAAGCAAAAATAGCAGGGAGTCTGATGGGAATTTCTACCTTTAACCCAGATATGCGAGTATTTATTGCTCAGAAGCCGGGGAAGTGGAGTGCCAGTTCTAGCTTATTTGTTTTTTCCGCTACATTCTGCCCTCTTTTCCCATCATTTCATTTGTTTCTTTGCTTCCAACTGCCTTCAGATATCGTGGTTTACCGATTTGTTAGAAGGGGTTCTATCTTATAACCCCCCGGTTCGAAAAAACGCGTTCCTAGCCTTCGATCATTTTTTGATCGAACCCCCCCCTTCATTGCAACATTGACCGGTACTGGCAGTCTGGCACAGCACAAGCAGAGTACGCACGGATTTATTGCCATATTTTACGAACCCCAGCTTTCGCGTGATTCTTGCCTGCCTACTCCGAGTCATGGAATTGGGGTTGGGGTTATCATACAGTACCAGCACGCACATGCAAAATTCCGCTGAGTGCGCGTTGGCGAGGTCGCGTAATTACCGGTATCGCAGCTGTGCGAGCACGGTAGAGTGCCAGTCTCGGTAGTCCGCTTGTTCTATGCAGTACAAATCGAGGGGAGGAGGTATGGTGCAGTAGGTCAACCTTTTGTTTCATCGTGGTGTTCATCGGACCGGCAACGGCATCCCTTCTCTGGGACAGTACCGCCTTTGGGGGACTTGGGGGAGGGAAAAAAAGGGACAAGAAGTTGTTACTGTAAGGCACGGGTTTTTTTCCCTTTTTTTGTTCAAGCGAAGCAGAGCATCTTTATCACATCGCCCCTCCATCCATGCATCGCACGCACACCCACTCTCTATCGTTCCTGCCGGACTGCCTCTCCGCAAACAAATCTACCGGAAACCTGACTTGGCATATAAAAGCCTTCGGTGTCCGAGTTGAGTGGGCAACTCTTACCCACCCACACTCATGCCTGGATTGGTGGTTGCTCCTTTTAGTTAGTTGGCTAGAAAATGAAATACTGAACCACACAATACCAACCCGTACCTGTCCTGTGGTCGATGGATCGAGTTTCTGCCGGTTTGGGGCTTGCCTGGGGAGGGGGGGGTAAATTGCTTTTTTATTCCTCTTATGATATAATCGTTCTAGGAGGGGATTGTGGGGGGGGGGGGCTGGATATGCTCGGACTGTTCATTCACATTCCGCAGGTGCTGGTTCTGTTGCATCAGGGACCGATTTAGCAGGAATGGGGGTTGCGTGCTGGCTGTTGGCTGAGTTGAGCCAGGTCAAGTGAACTGGGCCCTGCCTGGCCTTATCTGGGGAAGGGGAAGGAAGGGGGAGGGAAGAAAAAGAAAGGAAGGGGATGTGTGAGGAGAAAAAGAAAGGAAGAAGAAGAAAAAGGCGTGCCGCCCAGAAATGCTTGGGAATGGACAATATTGTAGGTAGTAGAAGTGGAAGCGCAGAAGCAGCATGAAAGAAGGAAGGAAGAAAGGAAGGAGAAGCTTCCTTTTCTTCCCTCACTCTCTTCTCTTGCTGTAACAGCGATTGTAAGGTGCAGATCCATATTCCCTTCCCTCTTCGCCGCCGTTGTAGCTACAATACCGGTAGCAAGCTTCTCTTGCCCACCGAGAGGGTTCCCTTCCCCCTGTTAGAGCTTCTTGTGCTCACTACCCTATTTCGTTTTTGGCCCAATTCGATCGTGTGTTCGTCCTTTCCCTTCTCGTGAGGCGCTCACTCGATTGTTAGTTCGTCTGTCCCGCTCGGATCGAATTCTTCCCCATTGCCCTCTGTTCTTTACCCTCCTTCCTTTCTACTTCTTGACTGCCCCCCTTCCTCCCACTCTCCCATCTATCCAACAGCAGAAGGAGAAGTGTTCGTCTCTCTCCCTCTCTCTTTCCCTTCCGCTTCTGTATTTCTCCTCTTTCTTCTTCCTCTCTTTCCCCCTCCCGCATTTTGTGTGGCCTGCACTAGCTTCCTTTTTCCTGCCCATCCCTCCCTCTTCCCTTCTACTCCCCCCACCACGACCCACCTACTCATCTATCTACCGTACCTTACTCCGCCCCAGGCTCCTCCCTGCATCATCCAGCAGCCAGCAATCAACCGCCACCATTCACCACCCTGTACATTCTGTGAGAGAAATAATAATTCGTTGGTAAAAGTCAAAAGACTGAGCCGTTGTTTCGTGCATCTCTTTGTTTGCCAGAAACCGGTCTGTTCCAGCAGGTACCTACCTTGTCGGGGGCTTTAGCCATCACCCTGCTCTCACACCCCTCTTCAACAGCCGAGACTGATAGAGACAGGCACCACTCGGAACCCCCGCTGGGCGACCCATTTGGCTCCATCTCCACCAATTTCATCGCTCATTCAGCAGCAATCAGCAGCAGGAACAGCACCACCAACTAATTTGTGGTTGACAAATTTTTATCCTCTTCCTTTCCGTTCTTGATTGTTTTTTTCTCTATTTCATCCCGCAGAAACGGGATAATCTAGTGCTCGCGTTTTTATTTCTCTTCTGCCAGCGCCCTTTCGCTGCCGGTGTGATCGGTGAATCAGGTCCCATTGTTGTTTTTTCAGGTCCATTTCCTCTTTTTTCCACCACGACCTTTCTTAACGACAACCAACCTTTTTTCTCCATCATAGCTAGGAAAAGGAAAGGAAAAAAATAATCGTCCCTGTCTCGTCTTGTTCGTTAAGCCTCCGCGCAGGCTATCTTCCACATGTCCGTCACAACGATGCTCGCCCCTTCAGCGAGAAACTCGACGTCGTCGACATCGTCTAGTTTCGTGCCTGTCACTCGGCAGAATACTATTGGATCAGATGGCGCACCTAGGTCGGTAAGGGCCTCGAAGAGGTACTCCGTCACGGCGTTGTACCTCTCGATGTCGGCGCAGGATAAGGATATGGAAATTGAGGACGAGCTTGCGAGAGGTTGGCTTTTCCCTTCCCTTCTTCAACCATGGGCTTAGGAGAGTAACTTGAACTAACTTTTTGAACCATCCTGCCTCCAGTACAAAAAACACTTCGCGACTTAAAGTCAAGAATTTCTTCACAATCAAAAAAGAATTTCGTGCTAGAGAAGGATGTACGGTATTTGGATTCGCGGATAGCCTTGTTGATCCAGAACAGGATGGCTTTGGAGGAGGTTCGTTTAGCTGCTGCCCCCTCTATCTTCGCGGTAGGTAAAATATGTTGACCGTGCAAATGCAGCAAAATGAGGTTGCAAGTCATTTCGATGAGTCGTCTGAGCTGCAGGAGGGTACTTTCCCTGATGATCGGAAAACTCAGCAATATGGAAACTTGTTCTTCCTCCTTCAGTCTGAGCCCCGTCATATCGCAGCTCTCTGCCGCCTTGTTAGCATGGCTGAGATCGACTCCCTTCTTCAGACCGTTATGTTTACGATTTATGGAAACCAGTACGAAAGCAGAGAAGAACATTTGCTGCTTACTATGTTCCAGGTTGGTTTTTTTATTGTTGGGTTCTTGCAGGGCATTGTCCGGGGTGGAGCATGCTAATATTTAATTCGCAGTCTGTACTATCAGCCCAATTCGATACCACCCCAGAATATTCATCCCTCCTTCGTGCCAACACTCCTGTCTCCCGAATGATGACAACTTACACCCGCCGTGGACCTGGACAGAGCTATTTAAAGGTGGTGCTAGCGAAACAGATTAATAATCTAATCGAATTGAAGGATCTCAATCTCGAAATCAACCCCTTGAAGGTTTATGAACGGATGGTTAAAAATGTGGAGGAGGATACCGGCGCACTCCCGGCCAACATGCCGAGAAGTGTCTCTGCAGAGGAGGCTGCTGAGCACCCCCAAGTGCAGGCAATTATTGAGCCTCGTTTGACCATGTTGATGGAGCTTGCAAATACCTTTTTATCGACTATTATTGATAACATTAACGAGACCCCATATGGGATCCGGTGGATTTGCAAGCAGATTCGGAGTTTGACTAGAAGGAAATATCCCGATGCGAAGGATCATATTATTTGCACACTCATTGGAGGTTTCTTCTTTCTGCGGTTCCTCAACCCAGCAATCGTTACCCCTCGTTCATATATGCTTATCGACAATATTCCGTCCGAGCACCCGAGGCGCACTCTTACCCTCATCGCGAAGATGTTGCAGAACTTGGCCAACAAGCCATCCTACTCCAAGGAGCCGTACATGGCTAAGTTATCACCTTTCGTAATAGCCAATAAAAACAGAATCAGCAAGTTTTTGAATGACCTATGCGAGGTTGGCGACTTTTATGAGTCCTTAGAGATGGACAACTATGTTGCTTTGTCGAAGAAGGACCTAGAGCTCAACATCACGCTAAATGAGGTCTATGCTACCCACAACTTGTTGGAAAAGCATGCAAAGGAGCTGGTAAGCATACACTTCAAAAGGGACTGATAGAATATATAATAAGAGCTAACTCCTTCAGCTCCAGGGGAGGGATACCGAACATCTTACAATTCTCCTTCAGGAGCTAGGACCCGCGCCCCCGCAGGTCCCCAGAAAGGAGAATAGGGCTATAATCCTGCCCTTGTTCAGTCGCTGGGAGAGCGCCCTTGATGGTATGTTTTGATGGCCTCGGGGTTTCTATCGACAGTTATGTTGACTTGGATTTCTTTTTCCGTCTTATATATAGATCTATCAGCAGCTTTAGATATCACCCAGGAAGATGTTTATTTCATGGAGGCCAAGTCAATCTTCGTTCAATTGCTGCGAACACTTCCTCCAATATCTGCGGCCGTCCGTAGGCCACTCAATCTTCAGAAGATTGCAGACGTTGCGGCTACAACTAAGGATATTGGAACATTCCGTAAGGGAATAAGGGGCTTGGAATTGCTAAACCAATTGAAGGACTTGGGCGTTATTACTGAGGCGGATGGGTATCAGATCCTTCGGGAGGAAGTGGAGCAAGAATTGGTCCATCTCGGGTCCCTGAAGGAGAAGGTTACCGAGGAATCGCTGAAGCTCGATGAGGTCTACAAGACCATCCGCGATCACAACGCTTACCTGGTCTCTCAGCTAGAAACCTACAAGTCGTATCTGCATAACGTCCGCAGCCAGTCCGAAGGAAAACAGCGTGGCAAGCAGCAGAAGCAGCACGTTCTCGGCCCATATAAGTTCACGCATCAGCAACTTGAGAAGGAAGGTGTTATTCAGAAGAGCAATGTTCCGGATAACAGGTGAGTCCCAGAGACCTCTCAGACTAGAACGATTGGCTAAGTTCATGTGTTTTTCGCAGACGTGCAAATATCTTCTTCACTATCACCTCTCCTACTCCAGGAACTTTCGTTATCTCGTTACATTACAAAGGTTTGCATCCCGGTTCTCACTATTGGCATCTGCCCACTTTGGAAAAATATGAGCTTACCATGCATTTTTCATTAGGGCGAAATCGAGGACTCCTGGAGCTCGACCTCAAATTAGACGATCTGCTCGAAATGCAGCAGAACAACCATGACGAATTGGATCTGGAATACGTACAGTTTAACGTTCCCAAGGTTCTGGCCTTACTTAATAAACGATTTGCTAGGAAGAAGTGGTAACGAGTATTTTGCGGCGGACGGCCATGTAGGATTGGTACGATATTATGTGCAGAGATGGCTTGATTTCCTTATCCCACTTTTTTTTTTCCTTGTTCTTTCGTTTGGGGAGTAGGTCGGTTGGGGGCGGTTAGGGATCTTCACTAATGGATTTGCGGGGTACGGTATACGGAGAAGCTGCCAATTATAAGGCGGATGGGGTTTTGGAGATTGCGTTTTTGCTTTATTTTCGATTCCTATCCTCGCATCTTGTTTTCCTTTTTCACGTTTAAGCTGCTTCTAACTGTATTTTTTGTTTCTCACTATACCCTTTACTTGAATTGTGTTTGCGTTAATCTGTCTCTAAAACACTCACGCACGGCATTAGGTTCTCTGTACTCATTTTATCCAACGATGGCAGGGCCGGAATTGGACGTTTTAACTTGGGGTCTTTTTTATTCCTTTCCTTTTCACCTGCCTTTCCTTTAAACTCAGTTTTCTCTATTCCTCATAACTACCCACGCCCATCCTTGAGCATAGTTCTTTGTCTCCTCACTCATTTACGATAGTTTTCGCGTTTCCGCTTGTCTTATTACTAGGGTTAGGAGGTTATGAGGTTTTCGATATTCTCCTTTTCCTTTTCCTTCTGATTCTTTCCCAATCTCATGGGTGTAAAGAGGGTTTTCAAACACAATGGAAGAGTGATACAGTTGTGTGCTTTCCCCCCTTTTTTGCTTGTTTGGGTGGTTTCTGTTCCAGGTTGCCGCTCAAAGGTAGTACTCCTCTATTTTATCCTCGTATTTATGTCTGTGTTCGATGTCGGTATCGCAGTCACAATCTTTAGCTTCTCGAGTCGGTGCATTTTGTTTTGCTTTGCCAGGGTTTCGACTGTATGTTGGGTGGGGTGAGTGAGTATGGTAAGGTGGAGTGTTTGTGGGGGATGAATTCGATGGGGTTGGGTTTTTCGGCGAGGGGTAAGGAGGATGGATGGACGAATCGGGATAACCTGCGAGGATGTGTTTGCTGGGGGATTTATATATGTAATTATGGTATCCTTCGGACCAGACACCTTATCCGTGATACTAGTTAGGCTACTGTACTAGTACTCGAGCGCCTGCCTGCGAAATTGGAGTTTGCACTGCAAATACCAGTATTGTCCAACGCATAATCACATAAGATCACTCGAGGATTATTATCTCTTATCACTCGCTCGCGATTACTGGCACTGCATCCCCCTATCGCCCCCAATTCTGCGGGGAATCATGCGTGCAAACACCCCCGGAAAACGTGACATGACGTGACGTGACAAAACAGGGCTTAGCTTATCCCTGGCGAACGAATGAACCAGCAAGCAAGCAAGCAAGCAATCAAGCAGGTAGAATGTTACTGCACCCGTGAAATACAGCCTTGTAACCACGGTCAACCATCTAGACTATGTGCTGTTCTCTGCTCAGAATATCCCCTTTCGTGATGTATATATATTCTTTATTGTCCCAATCCTCATGGTCGCATTTATGCCTCACTACCTCCACCCCCACCACTATTGGATAAAAAGAAAAACCCGCATAAGGCTGCGAACGAGTGAAGTTCGTCAGTCTCGCTGCGGATGGGGAACGGGCGGGCGGGCGAGGCGCGGGACACTGTTGTTGTTGTGTATGGTACTGTTGTGTTGTGTTGTCAGGATGGATAGGTGATTTGTGAGGCTTGTACTGTACAGTACAGTACTTGTGCTTTTCTGGAGGTTGTTTGCTTTGGTTTTGGGTTGCGTGCTGCAGAGCGTTGTTGCTTGGCGAGGATGGATGGGCTGTGGGAGGTAGGCTAGGCAAGGTAGGAGGATAGTTAAGGTAGGCTGGGGGTGGCGGAGCTCTCTTTTTTTTAATTTTTTAATTTTTTAATTTTTTATTCAAGTTAATCTCGGGATTTCAGTAGACTTCCGGGGCGGGCTGGGCATGCTGAAAGCTCGAGATGGTACTTTTGGCACGGCTATCATATAATACTTGTACAAGCCTTGGTGAGAGGAAGGGAGAGAAGAGAGAGAGAGAGAGAGAAAAAGAAGAGTCATCATAGTAGTCATCATGTCCACTGTAGTTCTTGTCTCGTTGAGTCAAGGCTGGCGGGCTGGCTGGCGGGGTGGAGGCTCATTCATGGGCTGATCCGGCCTTAAATGCGAGTGGCTCACTGTAGCTAGTCTGCCATGATATACTGTAGCTCATTGTAACTTATAGCCCCCATCGGAGGGAGAAAGAGACTCTGACCCAGATTTAATTTAACGGACCGACTCACACAAAACGTTACTTTAGTCTACCAAAGGAACCCTTCTTCACTTTTCTTCTCTTCCTCTCTTCCTCTCTTCTTCTTCCTTTCCCTCTCAACTCCCTCTCACACCAAGGCCCCCATTTAAATACTATTCCCCCTCCTGTCTACACACAAATACAGTATTCCCCACAACCACCTCTTTCTGGCAACGGCTTCTTTCTCTCCTTTACTTCTCACTTCTGATTCAACTCGCTTCTCTCTCTCTCTCCCCGCTGAATAACTCCCCGGGACTTTCTCGCTGCCTTACATTGCAAAGGGCGAAAGGGTTTTAGGGCTGTTTATTATTACTGGAATTTCTTTAATCCGCTCTTTTCAGCTTCTTCGTCATGTCTTCTGCAGCCATCTTCATCCCTAACAGGCCTGGTGGCTCTTCATCCTCTTCCTCTACTTCGTCTGAGGCCCCGTCACCATCTGCTTCTCCTGCTACACCTCCGACTGGAACGTCTGGCTCTCCGCCCCCATCGAGACTTCCTTCTTCTTCCTCCATATACCATAGACGACGACCATCACTACTGAGTCGGTTTCTCTTTCTATCTTGTGATGATGCCCCTCCTAGCTATTCTCTTTACTGACTTGAAGCTCAACAGGCTCCTCGGTTAGCCGGGTCGAGCATTCAGTCTTTGATCTAGGAATCCGGGACGGTTCACCAAGACTGGTAAGCACTTGCCTTCCTTCTAGTGTCTCCCCAGGGCTCACCCTGTGTGTGTATTGGCGAGCTAACGGTGGGGTGGGGTTATCTTCAGATAACCTGTGTTAAAGCTTCCCAGGGCTTCGACTGGAATCAAGGTTCGTAACCAACACACCACATTCTTAGCTAGCTTGCTTCCCTTGTCTTAGCCGCGAAACAGGACAGCCTGGCTAACCGTAAGTCGCACTGTGTGGGATAAATAGACATCTTCCTGCCTTCGTCGTCGGAAATCACAATTCATAATGGAATTCAAAAGCCCGAGACTGTTCATGAGATTATCCTCTCGGAGGATGAGAGCTTCCTTCCGTCGTAATTGCGATTAGCGTTGCATGGTACGGGCGTTTTTATCAATCATCACCATCATCCATCATCCATCATCCATCATCGTTTTTGGCATGACAAGTATTGGTCAAAAGAGAACGATTCGGCGATTCCTTCTTTCGGGATAAGGGCGTTTTGCGCGAGACCTTTTTTTTCTCTCACTTTTAACACTTTTCTGCACTTTTCTGTTTGTTTTTTTATGCATTTCAATACCTGGTTCTCACCGTTTTTGCGCACTCACAACGAGATAGGATCTCGGATGTGGTTTCTTTTTTCCATTTTTTATACGAAAATACATTGTCAGTAATGGAGTTTTGATTTTATTTTCGTTTATTCTAAAACCTTTCTATTTGGGTTGGGGGTTTATTGAACGAGGTGAGTACTCTACGGTCATGCTTGCACGGGGAACGGGGGGACGGGGGGACGGGGGGACGGGGGGACGGGCGGATGAGGATTTCGGAGGTTGTTGGGTGGGCTGGCTTGTGTCGATGTAGGGGAGTAGGGTAGAGATTCTGCTTATAGTGTGGTAAATAGCTTGGTTTCTGGTCTGGTATGGCCCCGTATACTATGCTAGGATATGATCTAGGTATGGGCGCGCGGGTGAAGAGGTGTTTTCTATGTGTGCTTTTGTTCTGTTTTCCTATGATTTCAGTGTTGCGCGCCTGCCCTTTAGCTGCGTTTTCTCCCGCATATTTTGTTTCCCTTCTTTTCTGCCGTTGCTCCCTCCTTGTTAATCGAACTCTATTCTTATTCTTTTTCTTCCCTTCTCGCGCGCGGTTACTTTCTCCTCTCTTCCTTAAGGCTTGTGTATCTTGTACCGGTGGTTATCGTTTTTCCAGCTTTCCTGAGTGTTCCCCCCCTGTCCTTTCCCATGTGTACGAAAAGCATTGCGCAATGTGATATCTGGCAAGCGGAAATTGTTTACTAGTTTCCCAAGGCCCACGTAGAGTGCTCGACCCCTCCTGTTCCTCTGAGGATATTGCCCTGCACTTTAGCCTAGGTTGGGTTATGTTAGGTACCGGGTATACGCATAGTTAATCCACTGCGTGCGCATCCTATCCACCCATCCATCCATCAATTGTAGTACACGACCGCTGCTGCCTTGGGGCGTGACTCGACTCAGCTACGGCAATCCGTCATGGCTTTATTACTATGAGGTGGGGTCTTTTTTTCTTCTTTGCTTTTTTATTTTTATCACTTGTCGGGAAATGTCGGTGCCGGGATGGAAGGTGGGATGGAATGGAATGGAATTGGTTAGGATTGGGATTGAGATCGAGATCAAGATTTGAGCCAGAGAACTTATGATAAGGTGTGGTGTGGTAGGGGTAGGCAGGCAGGCAGGTAGGTACAATACCGTACAGTGCGCGTTCTCAGATGGGGGGGGGGTGTTTTTATCCGTAGTCGGGTCACGCATGGGGTGTCACTCGCTGATGGATTTTGTATGATATGATGGGTGTTCTGTCGTAGGTTTGGGCTTCGGGATGGGGGAAAGGTGATTGGGGTGGTCGTGGGGTGGTCTGCTAGGGTTGGGGGTTATATGATCTGGGAGGGGATGGGTGCATGGACATCAAGGAGAGATATTAAAGAGTGTTGGGTTTATGGGTTTGGCCCAAGTTTTGTATTCTACTTGTACATGCTATAAATGGCGGTTTACTTGTATCGGCTGGAGTGGTGTTGGGCGAGGGTGGGGACGGGGCTGCTCTTTCCCCTCTTCCAATCCATTCCGCAATAAAAAGAAGAGAAACAACAAGAAAGAAAAGAGGGAAAGAGCCATCCGACTTAAAACTGAAATTTGAATTCTCCGCCAAACGGACTACCCTGCCCACCCCTAAACATGAATTGTTGCTGCCCGCCAAATGCCTGGCCGGAGAATGGATGTCCATTCTGTCCCCAGGCTTGTCCGGGGCCGTCCTGCTCATTCGGATCATCCCCATTGTCAAATCTGGCCCTCAATCCCTCATCAGAGAGCACCTCGTAGGCTTCATTTATTGTCGCCATCTGCTTGAGTACCTCATCCTGTGAGAGTTCGCCGCGGTACTTGTCCGGGTGATACTTCTTCGTGAGTGCGCGATAGGCGCGCTTGATCTCGCGGCCTGAGGCATCGCGTGGGACGGAGAGGGTCTTGTAGTAGTCCTTTGCCTTTGAGCGGCGGAGGAGGTTGTGCGCCTCTTGGAGCTTTTTGAGGAGGGGCTGGGAGTCGGGATGGGTTTGCTTGGCGTGTTCAAGGGTTCGGATGGCTTCTTCGAAGAGATCCTCCGCGAGTTGGGCCGTGGCTTTGGAGAGGAGGGCTGGGAGAGAGTTGGGGTTGAGGGATAGGGCGGCGGCGCAGTGGGGAGTGGCTTTTTTGTAGTTTTTAGTCTAGGAGGGGATGTTAGCTTGGGTAGAGAAGGCGAGAGACGGGGTATATAAAAAAAAGGGGGGGGGGCACCTCTGTGTATGCTTCGCAGGCGCTTTCCAAAAGCCATAGTAACAGGTCTTCCGGACAGGCGGAGGTATAGTAACCCGCTTTCTTAATGTCTGCTACTTCCTCCTTGACTTCGTCGATGAGGCCAGTCTCGCCGGCGTGACCGACGAGGAGTCGCGTTGCGCTGGTGTATTGGCGCTTCTCAACTAGTGTTCGGACCTTTGCGATGGACTTTTCTAGATTCTTTATTCGGCGGAACAGCTTGCTGCAAGGCTTGGAGTCTGGATCTGAATGTAGGCATTTGCGGAGTTGGGTTACGGAACGGTCGTAGTCGTTTACGGAGAAGTAGAGGAGGTTGGCGATTTGTAGGTGCGGATCTATGTTGCCAGGGAGCAGTTGCACAAGGTGACTGTGGAGGTTGTTAGCATTGATTGTGGTTGAGGGGAAAGGTTGGGAAGAGCGTGCCTTAAATCACCAACCGCCTCATGCACCTCCCCCCGCTTCAATCTGCACCCTGCTCGCAGCGCCCGAAGCGGGTGCAGGCCGCTAGCAACCACGATCGCCTCCCCAGCATGCGTAACGCATGCCTCATAATCGCCCTTCCCCTCCGCTTCCATGGCCGCCTTCACAGCCCGCTCCGCACCTTCCAACTCTACGATCCTCTCCTTTACCGTTGCCCCACCAACCTTGTTGTAATCCCCCCTCGCAGCGCTCCAGTCCCCCGCCCTACTCTTCAGCTTTGCCCGCTGCAGTAAGGCAGCTTCAAAGTCCGGCTTCAAGCTGAGTACCGCGTCGAAATCTGCAGATGCTTGGTTACTGCGTCCGAGGGATAGGTATGTTGCTCCGCGCTTGAAGATAGTAAGGTAGTTTGTTGGATCCTTTTTTATCGCTGCGTCGAAGTGATCTAGGGCACCATACATGTCACCTTTCGCGAGGAGGGCATTGGCGCTTTCGATTAGCGATTGGACGGGTTGGTCGTGGAAGGTGTCGCAGGCGACCAAGTGGCCCGAGAATAGGGTTGCTGCAAGGGCTAGGGCTCCAAGTCGGACAATCATGGCGCCGCCGGGTTATAGTGCTGTTCGTAGTGGCTGGCTGGTTTTTTCTTGGTGCTCGCTTCGTGTGAGGGAAAGGGAGGCGTTTCAAGGCCTGAGAGAACTCTTACAAAGAATGACTGTGGGGTGAGATTCGTCGTGGAGAGAAAAGAAATCTGGGGCAGGGGAGAGAAAGAAAAGAGGGGGGGAATGTGAAAGGAGAGTCGAGGTGCGGAAGGAAATTATATGGAGCTGGGGTTGTTGGGTTTGCTCTAGGTGGCCTTTTACGAGTACTCATTACCTTGTGCTCTGCCACCCACCCACACCCAATCTTCGCGATCCGATAAATATAGAAGCTGCTTGAGCTTTTATCCGATTAGATTTCAGCCCATCTCATCTCATCTGATAAGGTATCAACCATTTTGAGCGACATCACACCCAACTGAAGTGGATATTTTGGGCCTGGATCCACCCCAACTTGGCATAACCACTATGGCAGATTACCGAGACATCTGGTCCCCAGCGAAGGTCTTCTCGCCATCGGCAGCGAAGCACCAGAATCACCTCGCGAAAGAATGGGCATATGTTGACCAATGGCTCGCGGCACGCTACCATCCAAAACCGGTACCGAAGTTTGAGCGAAATCCTGACACCCTTAAGGCGCTCATTGCTCTGGCTTCCGCGAATGAGGCTGCCGATGAAGAGCGGGCCTTGGAGATAAAAGTTAAGGAAAAAGCGCTCGCCGAGTTGAAGGCTAGGGATAAGGCCACCTCAGAGAATGAGGAGTCGGTTCTGGTTGCGTTGGAAGAGAACTTGACGCCTGAGGGGACTCGAGCCTTGAATTCTATTGCTCTGTTGTCGGTTGCATTGGGATCGACTTCTACGGATACTCAAAAGTATGGAATCCTCGGTCTATGTACAGGCATGGGAATGGGAGAATGAGGGAGGGGAGGACTAATAGGGAGATAGATTGGCGAAAAACTTGATCGACTTGACGAAAGAGGAATTCGAACTAAAATACCAATCACTTCGGATTGAAGCTCTGCATAAACGTCTACGGAAAGACCTCGCGCATCTGCGTGAGAAACTGAGCCGTATGGAGCACAGTGAGGAGTTCAAGGTTCCGCCAGGATTAGCTGGACAGGTTGCAGAGTGGACAAGGACGGGCAGACATTTGAGACATAAGGCAGAAGATTATAAGGAGAGGGTTGAGATGCTGCAGGTGAGTTGATTTGCTGTAAATTGATGGGGCAGCTGCTGATATATACCTGTGAGCTCAGAAGGAGTTTGATTCTTCACGTTTGGCAACTGGCTTGACTGTCGAGGCCATCGCGGAGCAAGAAAAGGCGGTGGAAGCGTTGAAAGAGCATGTGCTCAATTTGGAGTCGCAGGCCAAGGGCTTTCAGGGGCTACCTCCAGAGAAGGATCTTGCTCGGCTGGAGGTTGAGAGAGTTGCTAAAGAGCTCGAAGAGCTGGAGGCGAAAAGAGAGAAGCTCTATGATACCATGGTTGGGAATTGACAGCTGTGGCTCGACGTGTGCTATCATTATTCCGGGGAGGGGGGGGTTGGGGGCCTAATTAGATACTTGTATTCATATAGGGATTCACGGATGTTGCAGGACATTAGCCTGATTGTAGAGGATGCTTTATAAATTTAATAGGCCTGATAAGCCCCCGCAGACAGCTCTCTGTTGGCACCATAACTCTCCATCCCTCCCTCCACAATACTATTAATAATAATATTATTATTATGATATTATCATACCGATAGGGTAGTCTAACCCCAAGTCTCATCTGCATAATAGCCCCGTCTTGGCATTGGGCAAGGGTTAAGGGCGAAAAGCAATTATCCCGGGGGGGGCAAGCTCATCGCAATCGCCAAAAGTCTCTTTCACACACCCAGAACCCTCTTTCTAACTCTTTTTTTTAATTTTGTTTTCTTTACGAGTGCGGGCGCGGGTAAAAGTGCAACACATCCCGATTCCTCCTCCACAACAAACCCGGTCGCCATTCAACTTTAACCCCGATTAATCGCCCATTATCCCCAAAACTACTGTAACAAGCCCTTCCCTTAACTCAATCATCATACTCCGGGACGCGCGCGCGTCTTCCCGCACCACGCCAACCGGGGGAGACGATAACCCAACCAAACCATCCCAGTAGGGTATTGTACCATAGCCAGTACCGCGATACCGTCCACTGGCGGGTTCAACACCACAGGCTCAATTAGCTACGATGGTAACAGTTCGGAATCCAACACCGAAGCTGAGCGATGAGCTTTACAGAACGATGCAGGCTGTACTGGATTCACTATTCAATCAGAAAGACCCTGAGTTAGAAACCCCCCCCTTTCATGCATAGAGAATCTTCCACCCCTCATTCCTATTCTTCCTCCCATCTCTCCTCGCCTCTAATCTATTGCTAACCGGTAGTATGTGGATAGCGGCCGTGATATTTCTGCAGCTTTCCATGATCTTCTTCCAAAACGACAATATGCCGACTACTACAAGTTGATAAAACACCCACAAGCGCTCAATCCAGTACAGAATAATGTTAAGAGAAAAACTTACGCCTCCTTCTCAGCCTTCGTTAGAGACTGTACACAAATCTTCCATAACGCAAAATTGTACAATCGCCATGGCAGTATCATCTATGTCGATGCGGAGACTCTCGAGGCCGCTTTGCGTGCCGATCTGACGCGTGTTAAGGATACTGGGGTGATTGCTGAATCTGATGCTGCGCTTCCTGACCTCGGTCCATTACCTCCACCATCTCCTAGCGGCTCCCAAGGATCTCCTGATCCGGAGGAAGATTCCGCCGCTGAGGAGGAGGAAGACGAGGAGGAAGAAGAAGAGGAAGAAGATGAGCCGGAGGAGGATACTGGGAAGAAGCGTCGGACATCTGCTAGGAGGAGAAATCTGACAAAATCCTCCAAGCGGGATGCTGGGAGTGGTGATGAAGGACAAGGTGGTGGTGGCGAGGGGTCTAGGCAGAAGGATCTTAGCGACCCAAGGAGGAAGAGAGGGAGACCCCCGAGGGTTGACACTCCAATGGAGATCAGGGTTAAGAATGTGTTGAAGGCGCTTAGGAAGCTAAAGGACGAGAGGTTGATGGTTGCCTCATCCATTGGACGAGTGTTAGTGCTAACAGGTTTATAGCGATGGCCGCTTGAGGATCAGCACTTTTGAGAAATTGCCGGAGAAGAAGGAGTTTCCTGAGTATTTTCAGGAAATAAAGGACCCTATTGCTCTCGATATCATCCGGGTGAGTTGGCTTATGGGGTCTGGCTTGACTGGATCGCTAACAGGAAATTGTAGAAAAACGTCAAACGTCGCGAATACAAGACCTTTGACCACTTTATCGCCGACATGGAGCTGATGTTTGAGAATGCAAAGAGCTTTAATGAGGATGACAGTGATGTTTACGGAGACGCTGTCATCTTACAAGAGGAAATGCGCAAGGCTGCTGAAGTTGAGAAGGCTAAAAAGGACGAAGATATCACGGGTGGTGAAGAGGGTGAGCGGGGGGGTAAGCATACTAGGTTGCCCTTGGAGAAGGTTGAGCATAGAGGTGAAACATACCGAGTTGGTAAGTGCCCTAATCATAGCCTGGGTCGCTCTATTAGCTGCTAATAGCGCAGGCGATTGGATCCACATCATCAACCCTAATGATCCGAACAAACCAACCGTTGGGCAAATCTTCCGTACGTGGAAGGACCATGAAGGGCAGATCTGGATCAACGCCTGCTGGTATTATCGCCCGGAACAAACCGTTCACTGGGCTGAGAAGAAATTTTACGCAGACGAAGTTGTGAAGACCGGGCAATACCGAGATCATCATATCGACGAGGTCCTTTCCAAGTGCTTCGTGATGTTCTTTACCCGATATTCCCGTGGGCGGCCGAAGGGTGTCGACGAGAAGAAGTGCCCTATCTATGTTTGTGAAAGTAGGTACAACGAGGGCGAGAAGCATTTCAACAAGATTAAGACCTGGAAGAGCTGTATCCCAGACGAGGTTAGAGGGCAGGACTACGAGCTCGACGCATTTGAAAAGCAACAAGTGTTGAAGAAGCTACCAAGCCCTATCCTTCACTTATTACCGGAAAACGCATCGGAGGACCATCCGCTGCCAGACGCGAAAATGGGTGTCGAGAATGCGCCGCCAATCATTGGGGCGGTCTTCAAGAGACACAGGAGAGAGAATGTAAGTTTGCTGCCCCTTAGGTTTTACAGTATGCATTGTTGTGAGAGCCTAGTGCGATTTAACGTGTGACCTTGGAAGCAAACCTTACTGACACAACCTTCTTTTCTCCTTTTCTTTCAGGACTCGCCACCCCCAGAACCAACACCTCCACCAGCACCTATGCCTACACCAACCCCAGTCGCTCCCCCTCCTAGGGTTCCGGTGAACCCAGATTACACAGAGACCATGTCGATGACGCAGATGTACAAGCAAGCTCATCTCGCCGCATCTATTACCCCTTCGACGCCGCAGGGAAACTCCCACTCTGCCGGTTCTCCAACACCTTCTGGGCACCACCAGTCCGTCCGAACCCCTATGACCCCACAATACTCCTACTCGCATCAGCAGCACCAGGGAACCCCGACCACACTTCATCGCAGTCACTCGGGCAGCTATCCACCCTCAGGAACTCCTCAAATGTCTGCGCAAATGCTCGCCCAGCAGCAGCAGCAGCAGCTTCTGCTCCAACAGCAGCAGCAACAGCAGCAACTCCAACAACAACACCAGTTGCAGCAAAAGCAGTACAACCCCCCCGCGCCCCCTACCACATTCACGCTCCCAGACAGTGTGACGAACAATATCCCGGTCGAAACCGCAAACCAGTTCCTTCGCGACGCTGAGGGGAGATTGTTGTGGTTCACCGTGCCCCCGCTAGCTCCTGAGAGGCCAGTCGTCGAGGGACAAATTACTGGCCATTCACTCGCGTACCTGGCGCGCCAGGAGGAGATTGAAGAGCGCAAGAGGAAGCGCAGACTCGTGCTTGAGGAGGAGGGGAAGGTGAGGAAGAAGGCGAAAGAGGAGGAAAGGGATAAGGTGATGAAAGCGGCGGAGGAGGTGATGATTAAGGCGCTTAGGAAGCTAGCCAGACAGATTATACCTAGCAAGGGCGAAAATCAAGTGAATGGGAATGGAGAGGGGCAGAGTGTTTAGCCGATTTTCCTTAATCCCCTACGCCCTCTCACGCCTGTCATTTTGCGCTCTCGGGTTAGGCAACTACACCCTTTTGTCTGGTGCTTTTTTTCTTTTTTCTTGTGTATGGTTGGTTGATTGATTGGTCGGGTATCGCTAGTTCGTGGATACATACATAGCTTATAGTTCATCTATTGTACCGGGGTGTTGGCTTGGGGTTTTCTTTCGCAATACTGTACTCTAGTTTCTCTCTTTCTTTCTTCCCTGTCACAGCTCGATTGGAGGTTGAATGAATGGATGTGGGTACGGCTATATACTGCATTTCAAGAATAGAACAAGGAATAAGAATAGGATTAGCGCAGCATCGTTGACGTTCCTAGTGTTAACTTACCCGTGAATGCAAATTCGATCTCCGATTTGCGGTAGTCTACCGGCAGTCCCGGGATGGGTGGATCGCCAACCGGGTAGGGCTATTCCCCATTCCTTTGACAGATTTCTTACCGCACCGGTTGGTCGGTAAGTTTGTGATATCCTGATTCACTATTACGCGGGGAAATTTTGTGATACTATACAGCACTGGAGTCCACCGCGCTAGTGGATGCTCGCACGTGTGTGCGCGGGGGAGGTTGTTGATAATATCGTACTTTGGATTACTATACGATTCTTCGTGTGGGGTAACAGTACCGTGCCGTATTGCGCCATACCTATCGTGCCCTGGGTCTACCACGGGAGGTAATTAATGGTGGTCTCGTAGGGCCTTGTGGCTTGATGTAAGGTACCGGTACGATACTGTGCCCTAGTCTACCGGTAGTGGTAGCGGGGTGTGTGTACTATAGTGCGGGGTTGTTGGTGTGTGGGGGGGAACCGGGGTGTTTCGATATTCCCTTCATAAATTTAGTGATGCGATCCGTGAGGCTCGGCCCGAGTATTTCGCAGCCCTCCAGCCCAGCTATGCTTCTGTGTAGTGACCCCCATGCAGTGAGTGTCTCCTCCTCATGCTCTATTCCTGCTAGCTATATTTCCAATGTCTCCTGTTCGTAGAACAGTATTACCGGTATAGAATATGAGAATCGCACATTCAATTTAAGAACTAGGAGGCATATCATGGGTATGATCCAAAGCACAGGGCACGAGATCGCTCTAGAAAGAAGTCAGTTATTCTCTGCTGCGATCGCACCGTTTATAGTATTGCGAATCACCTTCTCCAGTCTAGTACCACCACAGCCACCACTAGCTGTGCAGCGAGTCACGAGATATCAATCTCTTCCGTGCAGGCCGATTCCGTCGACAATTAGTGTCTCTGAAAAGAAAGGGACTCTAATAAATCATTACATTTCACTCTATTCGAATAAGGAAAGAAAGAAAGGGGGGTTTATAGTACTGTACTGTACATGATCGAGACATCCATCGCTCAAATAAATCTCAAGTAATATATCACGCCCTACCTGAACCTAAATTTATTCTATTAAGCAAAGGAAAATAAACAAGCAGTGAGATTGCCCATGAGTGGGGGCAAGGCTAGCTTATCCAAGAAGAAACTTCCAATTTAAACGCCAGAAGCTGAAAGCAAAAAAAAATAGATCTCCGACCACCCCGCACGAAACTCATTCAGTTGACGATTTCCATGAGATGGGGTCATAAAGCCTAGGGAACCGAGTAGGGATCCAATTACCGGGTGCGTCAGGAATGCCGGGCCTGTACGATAGCAGTTCTACGAGTCTATTGTGCCTGTTTTTGGCGGCCAGCGTGAGCAGTGTTTGGCCAGATTTACTTAAACTATTGGGGTTGGCATCTTTCCGCCCTAGCAGTAGCTTCACTACCCCGTCACGGCCATTCCCGGCAGCCCACGAGAGCGGCGTTCGTACGCCGTGTCTGGGATGTCGGGTTGACGTCTTCCCGCGCCAACAGTAGCTCCACTGTTCCCTGGTGGCCACCCCGAGCGACCCACGAGAGCGGTGTTCGGCCATACCAGGAGTCTGGGGTGTTGGGGCTGACATCTTCCCGTCCCAACAGCAGCTTCACTACTCCCTCATGGCCATTCCCGGGAGCCCAAGAGAGCGATGTTCGGCGGAATTTATTTGAACTATCGGGGTTGACATATTTCCTGCCAAACAGAAGACCTGCCGCTTGCGGCGCCTTCGCCCACAGACAGCCTATGCTCCCAGGATTGACAAATCGCGGACCAAGAAATAACCTCACCACTCCTTCATGCCCACATCTAGCGGCCTACGAGAGCGCTGTTCGGCCGGAATTCGCGTCCTGCTGATCGGGTTCAATATGTTTTTTGCCCAGGAGCAATCCCACCACCTCCTCATGCCCATATCTTGCAGCCCATATGGGTGGCGTCACACCCGCACTATCTCTTTGGTTCACGTCCTACCTGTTCATCTTTATCAAGGTATTTGCAACATCAGCGATGCCGAAATAACAGATACAGTGCAGCGCAGAGAAAACCCGCGAGTGGGAGCATATCCAGTGGCCAGCACCCTGCTAATAGATTCCCAAAGGAGTTTGGCAGATATGTGACTATCAAAGTGACCAAGAAGCTGGAGCGCAAATGTTTTTGCGCGATCTGAGGGCTCCATTTGCATATGGGCTCCCCAATACAAAGAAGAATATTCAAGGAAGGGTGTGCTTCGGGGGTTAGGGGGCAGGTCCGCCGAGAGATCCTTGATGCGTTGGGAGCTGAGATACACCAAGCAGGTTTCCGCCATCGTCGAGTGAGCTCTGTCAAAGAGGACGGGGCGTGTGCAAAGATACTCCTGGAGGGTAAAATGGATCAACCTCAGTGTCGAGGCACCCTTATCCATGGTGACAAGTCCTTGACAACAGCCTAGCAAGGTTGATATCGCAGGGATATCATCGCTGTCGAGATCCTGCGACCCTATCTGAACCGCTAGAGCGTGACACATTTCATCGACACTCAACGGCCGTCTTGAATGGGAGATCCACATCAGAACTGCCATCCCGAGTCTTGCCTTCTTCCCACCTTGAGCCCTTATCCTCCCCAGCATTGCTTGATATGCACCCCCCAAATCTAGGCCATCCTTCATTGCCCTAAGCCTTTGTCTCCTTTGATAAATGGTCGTCTCTTCTAAAATCGCCTCAATGCTTAGGAAGACAAGCAGGAATCTAGATACGATATCTTTCAGTACACAATTTGAGGCATTTTTGTAAGAATCCACGCTTCCTACATACATTTCCGAAACCGTTTCCGGAAAATTCCTCATAATTCCCTCCTCTAAACTCTCGTCCATCGCGTCCGGCATCGTATCCTCTTTTAGTCTTGCTCGCAGGAATATGGTGATATCATCCTCACTGGGTGCTATAGATATAGTCGCTGCCCTCCCAGCAAGATGCTTGTCAACCTTACCCTGAATATGTGCCCTCCCGGTGAGAAATATCCGGGCGCCTGGGGACTTCTGGAGAATTTGGTTGAGTGAGTCGAGAAGTTTCACCCGATACCCTACCAAACACTTGTCCAGCGCATCAATGCATATAAATGTGCACTGTGAGGATGAGATATCCAGTAAGAACTCAACAATCTCCGTGAGCGCTAGCTTCTGGCCGCCAATGACCCTCTCCCTATCGCGAAAAGCTTTGACTATTCCCTCCGGAACCTCGTTCAGCCCCCAATAACCTGTTTTAGCACCGAGCCCAGAACAGCAGCCGGGGATTGCTCCTCCCGAGCGGCGAAGTCGAAGCAGAAGCACGCAACGGCAGCGTTTCCCCCCACGACCTGCTTGCATAACGTATCTATCACCAGCGAGCTAACATCGCAGCGCATTAGCAACCCCCCACCCCCCGGGCATATTCCCCCTCACCTCATGTAGGTCTTGCCAACCCCCGGACTCCCATAGCAAAACAAGGCCGAGCCATTAGATTGACCCCCACGCCTACCCCCACCAAACCAATCCCGATACTCCTGAGTCCGCAAGAGCCGGTCTCCCACCTCGTCGACCCTACGGGCTCGAATGTCCTGGTGACGTATCCGGGGTTCCAGTGGCGACAGCCAGGCCAAAATTTCGGACTTTCCCTCGTCGGCCACCGTATAGTTATTCCACACATTGTTGAAAGAATTGGTGTTGTTAAAAGAGTTGATGTTGTCGTTGGGGTAATGTTGAGACATTTTTGTGTTTCGCGGGTTTTGAAAATTGTATAATAGAGGATGGGCTCTGGGGCAACTTTATACCGTGGGGTCGGTTGTCTGGGGGCTGATAGGGGAAGACGAAAGCGCTGAAAAGTGATTGATATCTCACACTGCTAGAATTGGTACTACCTGTGCCTCCACAGTACAAAATAAAATACCATGTGGTTGCTCGCGCATATGTCTGCGGCCTGTGTATCCGAAATAAAATAAAAGTTATCCTACAGTACCTACTCATGTAATTTATGTGTTACATTCGAACTTTCATGTGACTTTACCTTCGGGTAATCGTGATCATGGTTTATTATTCCGTTAATAAAAAGGATATTTTCACAATATTTCGGCGGTAGGTAAGTGAGTGGTGCACTACTAGCAGTAGTAGTATACCATAATATTATTCAAGTGCAATCATAAAATCTCACTCGGTGGCATGAATGATTTGATGTCGATGTTTATATTCTTCATCCCTAGCCAATTAGATCGCTATGCTACACTACACTGCCCCAGTGCTACAATACAATACAAGACAAGACAAGACTCCGCTACAAGCCGATAATCCCCCAGCCAATCCTGGATAAAACGCCAGACGAGAGAAACAGCTCCTCTCCTCTTCACACTAACCTCGGTCTACCCAATGTATCTACAGGAATGACAAAAATAAATATTACCCCCCCCCCGCTCTCGCCCCGGAACTACTCAAAAGTGAAAGAAGAGAAAAGAAACGGAAGATTACCCCCCCAGTGGCTCATCATAATTGACTACCCTCAGAGCACCCTTCGGCGCTGTAAACATAACCTGCACGACCCGCCCAGCACCAATCGCCGCCTCAACATCCCACTCATCCCCACGGTCTAGCATGATCGGTACAGAAACCGACCTACTCCCCGCTCCTTCCCCATCCTCCTCTTCCTCCCCCTCCTCATCCTCATCCTCATCCCCTTCATCCATATAGTCTCTCCCCAAAGAAACAGAGCTCGAAACGCTCCTAAAGGAAGTACTCCCAAACAACGACAATGGCGACGAAGGCTTAATCTGCGGCAGGGCGTTGCGCACGGCTGTCACGCTGAGCCAGCGCCTTATACCCCTTGATTGAGACGGGGTGGGGGTGGGCGCAGGGAGGATATTCGAGGAAGGCGTGAGGGACGGGTCCGAGGAGAAGGTTGAGGAGGAAGCGGGGGTGGCGGTCGATATCGTGCTGCTAGGCGCCGTGGCGGTAGTGGGGAATCGGGCGTGTGCGTCCAGAGAGACGCTCCGCTGTGTGACCGTCGGTCTGGGGGGTGAAGGGAAGAAGCGGGCTGGCTTCATTAGCTCTCGCGCCCTCGGCGCGCGTACTGATGGTGCGGTTGTCCGGGCGCGACTAGGTGGGTAACTGCGAGTGTACGGGATCCGCAGTGGCGCTTTCGGAAGGGAGTTTAGACTTTCCGAGGATAGCGTTGCAGCAACGAGTCTTGGTCTTCCCCTGCCCGGCATGATGGGTACCGCCGGTGGTGGCGGTGGTGGTACCGGTGCCTGCGCCGGGGGTTTTTGAAAGGTGGACGCATCCGGTGTCCACCCGTCCGAGGTCGGTGTCCCACTCCGGGAGTTCTCCCGTGTACGCTCGTAGATAGTTTCCTGCTGCGCCATTTTCTCGGCGAATGCTAGGGAGCGGTTGTATATCTCCGCCAGATCCGTCGAACCATCTGTTGCTCCGGCGCTGCTGGCGCTGTGTCTACGAATGCTTTCCTCGTCGCTTTCGAGGATTGTGGATACGCGTGCTGGCGCTGCGGCCCCACGGTAGACTTGCATTTGGCGGCCATGCTGCGGGAGTGGCTGTGGTGGTGGTGGTGAGGAGGTTGATGTTGAGGATTGGGAGAGACTGCCGCCGTCTGGAGTTAGGGAGCGGGAGAGGGAGCTGGAGGATTGGTTCACGCCGAGCATGCGGGTCATGTGTGTTTTTTCGACGATGCCTATGCGGTCGGCTGAGGCGTTGGAGCCGTCTTTTGAGTAGAAGCCGAAGGTTCGCCTCCCTTCTGTTTCCCAGGTGTTGCCCCTCATGAGATCCTCTTCGTCCGAATTCTTGCTCTTGCGGCGATACCAGAAAAATAGTGCGGCTGCTACGATCGCTGAGAGGAGGCCAAGCAAGATGCCGAGGACAGTGGCCGTTTTGTTGTCTTTGCATTCCTTTTCTCCTTTCTCCCCCATTGAGAGGGGAGTTGCCTTTGGAGGCCTGTATGTAGAGATCCAGGTATTCGAAGTGATGTTGAAAAGGTAGGTAACCTCACTGACCTGCGGCACTTTCCCAGCCTCGAATGGGGATATCTTGTACCCACTTGTAATCATCATAATATCCCCATCAAGCATCACCGCCGCATGCCCGGCCAGTCCGTCCTGATGACCGTCGCCGGGAGGCCCAAGTTCTCCCCCAAAGATATACGGGACCTCCCATCTCCACCCACCTCTACCAATCTCGCCAGACATGTCCAGTACAATCAATCTAGGCTCAGCAGGGGTGTTAACATCACCAACCCACCCTCCGTAGACAATCACTCGCTTCCCGTCATTGGTCGCGACGGCAGTATGCCCCGCCCGGGAATCGATTCGCCGAGTAAGCCCGTCATCCCGTCGCTCTACAATAATAGAGAGATCCTCCCTCGTAGCTCCTGGGGTGGGCTCCGGCACGTTACCCACCTTTGTCGAGCTGGTGGGTAGCTTGGGCGGCAAGGATCTGGGCAGGCTCACGTCCGCAAATCTCCAGCGGCCCTCGGGGACAAGATACACAGCCACCTGCCGCATATCCACAAACGCCCTCTCGGTGTGTCCGCCAATCATGACAGTAGTCATGCTATCACCCTTCGAAACGGCCGTGAACGAAAACCCCGATTCAGGAATCGGCCAATCGTAACTATTATTACCCCCACTCCCACGCTCTACCAGCATGACAGCAGCAGAGGCAGCCCCAGGCTCCGATTCCGAAAGCCCCTTTCGCTTCCCCTGGACGTAAGAGACCTCGCGGATGGTGGGGAACTCGAGCTCCAGCATGGAATTCGTATACGCTGGGCCCGCCTCGCCGGGACAGGTCCCTCCGAAGAGGAATGCCTTCCGATGAATCTCCGTTGCGACGACATTCCCCTGCTCGTACTCGTGCAGCTCCTCGTCGCTCGGTCCAGCCCCATTCATGAACGTCGACCCCGGGGCAATGGCGCTCGTGGTCGTGGAGACCTCGTAGGAAAACCCCGCAGCATGATTCCTCCCTTTAGGAGCAACTTCCAAGCTCGACTTCATATTCCGGCTCCGCCAAACGCTCGCGCGGTCTGAAACGTTGTACTCGTAGAGCCCCAGATCCGAGTCGCAGGACCCTGTTAATAATACCATAACGTCGTTCTTGTCTGTCCCCTTCTGGCTGAAGAGTAACGGTGTCATCGAGATCTGCCCCAATCCTGGGTTCTTTGGCGGTGGTGGAGCAGGTAGCTCTCTGAATGCATTGGACATGTTCCTCGCGGATACCCGGTCGCTCACGTTTAGCGAGACGAACTTGAACTCTGTGGTTTGAGGTGATGGCAAGAAGAGGTAGAGGGTTGAGGAATCCTCCGATAGTAGCGCGCTCGCGGGTGTGTATTGTGATAATGCGGTTGATGATGATGATGATGCGAACTGTGACAGCAATGATAATAGTGATGATAGGAAGAGAAGGTATCTCATCGTGACTACGCTACGCCCTTCTCCGTGAGGTAGGGTGGTGGTTTGAAGGAGCGTAAGTTCGACAAGTCCTGGTGAAGGAAGTGAGGGAGCATGACGGGACTAAGTTAATTGGAAGGTTTGCTGTAGGGAGATAAAGCTGTGGCGGGGCAGCGGGGTAGTGATGGATGGCTGGGGAGAGGGCGGGGGTTGGATGGGGGTGTATATACGTTCTTCTTCTGTTTACGCTGGGTGCGGAATGGAGGACACATTCCAGGGGAGGGGGAGGGGGAGATGTTCCGGGGAGATGGCGTGCCCACGTGTTACGCAGATGTAGGCACTCGCCCCCCCCTCCCCTGGATTCCTGTCACCCTTAGAGACATCCTGTCAGCCATCCCTTTCTTTCTTTCTCCGCGCCCCCCTCTCTTCACCTTCCAGCATCACCATATCTTCCTCCGAGTGACCCCCCATGATCCACACTTCATCCAAATCATCGCCGATCATCCACCGACAACCAACCACCTTCACCTTCGAATCTCATTTATCGCCTCTTCCCAATCAAAGTGGCCGCCGAAAACCGTCTCCACGGGCCCACATGACCCCGTAGAAGCAAACATTCCCGACCCTCAACCAAATTTGCTCAAGCAACCCCCCAATCCACAATCCAGAGGAATGATCATCCACTAGCCTCCCCAGTATCAATCCACAACTCGCTCCCCCCACCTTGTCTCTCAGCTATCTCACCCGGTAATCTAAATCAACCGACCAACAAAAAAAAAGGCCGAGCCAATGGTAAACTTTATTTCAATACCGGTTTACTAGTACCTTCAACGCCAAGACTCTAACCAATCGCTACAACTTCCGCATTCAGATATGATAATAAATTTGCTAAAACAATCCTAGTCAGAATTCACTAAGCCATCTGTCGGGAGGAAAAAAATACTTCGAGATATAAGCTAATTAAATTCAGTCCAGTCCAAGAGACTATTCAACTTCTAACCCACACGGTGAAAGTATGTACAAGAAAATTGGAAAAGATCCCCCCAAATTTACAGCCAATCTAATTTACTCCCAGTGATATATCCGGATGCTAATAAGAAAATCCAACCCCAAAAAGGGATATCGATGAAGTGCTACCCATCCCGATCATATGCAGTGCCGCAGATATCGCAACAGCCTTCAAAGAGACCTTGCCCCTTGTTGTTTCGCCATGATTTTTAACTTTTTTTTTAAACATGTACCGCATCAAAAGCCACCATATACGAACCAATGAAAGGGCTAGCTGGGACGCTTAGAAGGAGTAATTTTTGATACCCCAATGCTAGAATTCGAGTTAGCCAATAGATCATAACGTTTGTGAGTAAGATGAGACGAACCTTCTCAGCATTGAAAGTAGCGGGGTTATCTTTCTTCCAGAGGTCGTCATAAGCAGTGAAATAGCACACTTCGGATCCCATAGCGCTCTTGATAGAGGAGAGAGCAGCAGCTTGGTTTTCGAGGGAAGGAATAGCAGAGCCATTAGGATCACCCTGAGAAGGCCAGCCGGTTTCTAAAAGGTGTTTAGCGGTTGGTCTTACTCAGTAAACACAGCACTAAGAACCTACCAGTGATCAGAACCTTCTTTCCACCACAAGCGTTCTTAACATTCTCGGACTGAGTCTTCAAAAAGTCACCAGCGGCAGAAGCGGCAACCTTTCCATCGAAGAAGGCATGGCAGTTGGCAGCAACATAGTCAGAAGCTTCACATAGGGACGGGTTGGCCATGATGGCAACAAAAGTGTCAGCCGTAACGACTGGTCCAGTGTATCCAGCGGCTCTCAAAAGAGAGCGAGCGCTGTTAACCTTTGATACGACATCTGCAGCACCCATCTGACCGGAATTGACAACTTCATTACCAACAGCAACGGTGTGGACAAGTGGCCAGTCGCTCCCAACCATGGTTATAAGTTGCTTGATCTCATTTTCGCAGTCGGGAACATTGTGAATACCAAGGAAAAGCTGAAAACCATACTGCTTTGCCGCAGCGATACCATTGGGAACCTGGTTGCAGTCGATACCGTAGAGACGGAGGAAAGAGAAGCCTCCAAGTTTGGAAGTATCGGAAAGAAAGGAGGGAGTGTCCTTGCAGGTGCCATCCGCGTTGTAGGGAGAGTAGACAATTCCTCCCTTAGATCCGGTGGTAGGGGCATCATCAGGACTTGCGAACCTTCTGCCATTACGCCCTCCTGTGGACAATTAGTCAAAAAATGACTCAAATACAAATCTAGAATTTGCGATAACATACCATGTGGCTGGGCAGAGCTGAGCTGCGATACTGCAAGCAGGGCAAGTGCAACAACATTCGACAAACGTGCGAAGACCATATTTGCTGATTGCTGTTCTGTATAGTCCTTTCGATTTTTCTTATAATGGGGACCTTTCGAGGATGTAGATGTCCTGATCTTCACTAATAACAAGCTGAGATTAAGTTATCCCTTCGTTTTTTTTGTTGAGAAGCTGCAGGACTGAGACTAGTTTAAGACAGGCAGGTGGGTATTGAGAGGCTGAAGGATTGTTTGCTATCAAAGCTAAGGAAAGTGTGCACGTCGATTTAAATGAAAGGCAAAGGAATGACTGGTTGATAAAGGGATAGAATAGAAGGAGGGTGAATGGGCGACAAACAGTCTCAGCAATGGGTTAAAAAATGGTGGGGACAGAATTGGGAGTGGGAGGATGGAGGTAGATAAATAGAAAGACCGACCAAGGGGACGAAGGATAGTTGAAAACCACAACCACCCGTCACTAACTCTGCCGGGGGGGGGGGGGGGGGCAGGGTTCACACCCAATTTGCACAA
>Ga0307513_10000376_pt1 | contig 64694 bp, 51 predicted proteins | sample 15_EM_MG_FD_202174 | JGI IMG/M metagenome (GOLD analysis project Ga0307513, IMG submission 202174) | Populus trichocarpa ectomycorrhiza microbial communities from riparian zone in the Pacific Northwest, United States - 15_EM | ecosystem: Host-associated > Plants > Roots > Unclassified | place...
CGCGAATGTGTCGCCCCTGCGGGGCTTCCTTGTTTTTATTGACGACCTCGACCCCGCCCTCACGGGCGGGGCTATTAACTACCGCCGCTTCGCGGCTGAAACCAACACTGCCGCTTCGTGGATGAAACTAACCACCGCTACTTCGCGGCTGAAACTAGAGCAAATTTCAATCGGCAGTAGAGATGTAGGGGCAGGGCTCGTCCCTGCCCGCTCGCTTGCGTCACCACACGGGCAGGGACTAGCCCTGCCCCTACAGTTATAGCGATTGTTCTACATCTATCTGAAAATTGCTCTAACTGCCGCCGCATCGCGACTTTAACCGTCGCTTCGCTTCTGTCGCTTACAAAACCCACGTACCCGAACGCGCGGGCGCAACGGGCGCGGCGGGCGGGCGCGGCGCGATGCGCGGCATCGCTGGCATCGCGGGGCGCGGGGCGATGGTGACACGCGGCGCAGCGAGTTGGACGCGGGGCGCGATTAAGGCCATCGGCGCGACCGCTCCCACTCCGTCCGGCATGAAGAACGTCGGGTTGTTCTGCGTGCGATCAGGCGTCACCTTGATCGTGCGCGTTTTCTTGTCGCGCACGATGGTGAGCGACACGTCGCCTTCGTCTTTGCGGTTGAGGGCGCGAGAGAGTTCGCCCGCATTTTTGAGCCGCGCGCCGTCAACTTCCGTGACGACATCGCCCGCCCTGAGTCCGGCCTTCGACGCCGGGCTGTTCTCTGCGACCGAGGTGACGAGCAGACCGTCGCGTCCCGAAACGCCGAAGTAGTTTGCGAGTTGATCGGTCAGGTTTTGCGTGGTGATGCCGATGCGGCGGTTGCCCGCGCCGTAGACGAGCGTGAAGTTGTTGCCGAAGCCTTCGGCGCGAAACTTCTCCAAGCCTTTGCGCATCTCGTCGGAGTTTTGCTTCCACTCCTTCGCGCGTCTCTTCCATTCCTCGGAGTTGCGCTTCAGGTCTTCTGCGCTGCGTTTCCACTCGTCGGCGTTGAAGCCGAACGCCTGACCTTCGGGGAACCTGAAATTTCCGAACGCACCCGGCGCGAAGCCTTCGCGCTTGCCGAGCGTGACGGACAACTCTTGCTCCGCGCCGCCCCGGCTGATCGAGAGCCGCGCCGTGTGTTCGGGCGCAGACTCGTTGATGAGGCGTTGCAGTTTCTGCCCGCTTGAAACCTGTTCACCGTCGAAACGCAATATGACATCGTTCTTTTGCAGCCCCGCCTTCGCCGCCGGGCTGTCGGGCAGCACTTCGCGGACGACCACGCCGCGCGGCTCGCCCCGCAGGTTGAAACTGTTCATGTTTTCGCGCGTCACGCTATCGACCGCGACGCCGAGTTGGTTGCCGCCGCCGAAGACGAAAACCTGCGCGCCTTCGGCACGACCGCCGCGACCCTCCGGCGCTTCCTGCGCGTGTGCGCCGGCAGCGGAGACGAGCAACAAGGCGAGGGATAGAGACATCTTTTTACCGAACATAAATACATTCCTCCGAGAGAGATTTCTGGCGATTTCACGAAGCGCACGACGCGCGGTTCCGAAAATTTCGCGCCGCCACGCGCGCTGATATTTTTTGCGCGACCACGCGCACTTGAGTTAATTTCTCCGCGATGAAAATTCTCGACATCGGCTGCGGCATCAAGAAGACGCCCGGCAGCATCGGCCTCGACAGCAACCCGAAAACCCACGCCGACGTGATTCACGATCTCGACTCGGTTCCCTACCCGTTTCCCGACAACGAGTTCGACGTGATCGTCGGCAATCAGGTTATCGAACACATCGACGACGTGCTCGCCGTCGTCGCGGAACTGCACCGCATCGCGAAGCCCGGCGGCCTGATCCGCCTCGACACGCCGCACTACTCCGACATTGCCTCCTACACAGACCCGACGCACCGCCATCACCTGACGACCGAATCTTTCGCCTACTTCACCGGCAAACGCCCCGACTTCGCCTTCTACAGCGATGTCACTCTACGCCCTCGCGTCGTCCGCGTAACGCTCCTGAAACTCTGGCGCGCGCTCGGGCTGGAGTTTCTCGTCAACCTGTCCAATCGTTATCCCGGCCTCCGCTTCATACGCCGCTTCTGGGAGACTTACCTCTGCTACGTGATTCGCGGCAAGACCATCTACTTCGAGTTTGAAGTCATAAAGTGACCGCTTCGTGCGCCGCGCGCTCTGCGTCTGTAGAGGTAGATGTAGGAGCGAAGGAAAAAGTTTCAGCGGGCTGCAAGTCTGCGAATCGGCGGGGCGGTCGGGGCGCGGCGGTTCAAGGGCGAGAGGTTTGAAGGAAATCTGCGGCTCTTGAGTTGACCGCGCTCGGCGGTCTGGCATATTCTCGCGCTCTAATAACAAAATTCGATCCCCCCGAATTTTGAGCACGAATTTAGCGAGAAGGCGTCGTTCGACTGACGCCCGCTTAATTCCCAAACTGAAGACGGACAAGGCCACTAACTGCTCATCGGCGACTTTCCATCTTAATTACCAAACTTCCCGGGAGACTTTTCTATGCAATCCATGCTCAGATTTTATACCTTAGCCCTCGCGACGCTCGCTCTGGGCATCGCCTTCTCAAGTTCGCAGGCCGCCTACGCACAGGGCAGCCCTAATCTCGTCATTAGTCAGGTTTACGGCGGGGCAGGGTGCGGCACTGCCGGGTGCTCCACTTACAAAAACGACTTCATCGAAGTCTACAACCGCAGCGCCGCTCCCGTCTCGCTCAACGGCTTTTCCGTTCAATACGCTGCTGCCACCGGAACCGCCTGGCAGGTCACCACGCTGCCAAACTTTACGCTGCAACCCGGCCAGTATTTTTTGGTTGCCGAGTCGACCGGGGCGAACGGCGTCAACAATCTTCCCACGCCGGATGCGACCGGCACGATTGCCATGAGCGCAACTGCGGCTAAGGTCGCGCTGGTCAATACCACGACCGCGCTGTCTGGTGCGTGCCCGGTTAGCGCCTCCATCGTGGACTTGGTCGGCTACGGCGCGACCGCGAACTGTTTTGAAGGCGCAGGCCCCGCGCCCGCCCCTTCGACGACCACTTCCGACATCAGGAATGGCGGCGGCAGCGTTGACACCAACGTCAACAGCGCGGATTTCACCGCCGCTACCCCGACCCCGCGCAATTCGCAAACCATCAACTCGGCGGCAGTCCCCATGTTGATCATCAGCGAGTTTCGCACGTTCGGGCGGACCGGCACGTGCGACGAGTTCGTCGAGATTTACAATCAGGGCAACAGCCCCTTGACGGTGACTTCGGTTGACGCAGGCTCGCTCGGTTTCGCCGTCGCGCAGTCGAACGGCAACGTGCTGTTCACCATCCCGAACAACACGGTCATCCCGGCGCGCGGCCACTATCTCGCCGTCAATAACGGCGGCGGCGGCTGCACCGGCTCTTTCAGCGGCAGCGGGTACGCCGCCGGTACCGCCACGACGGCCACTGGCGACAACACCTTGAACGAGGACATCCCCACGAACGCCGGGATCGCTCTCTTCAACACGTCGAATCAGGCGAGCTTCAATCTCACCAACCGCCTCGACGCCGTCGGCACGAGCACGGAGGCCAATCCGCTCTACGTCGAAGGCACGGGCTATCCCCCGCTGTCCGCCGCGCTGAGCGGGAACCCCGGTGTCAACTACAGTCTCTTCCGCAACGCTCAGAGTGGCCTGCCGCTCGACACCGGCAACAACGAGACGGACTTCCAGACCGCCGACATCAACGGGACGAACGTGTGCGGCTCGACGGTCAACTTCAGATGCCAGCGGCTCGGCGCGCCCGGCCCGGAAAACCTCTCGTCGCCCGTCATCCGCAACGATACGATCAAGGCGTCGCTCGTGGACACGCAATGCACCGGCATCGCCGTCAACCCGACGCTGCCGAGCGCATGCCGCTTCGAGCGCGACACGGTGAACGCCGGGGCGTCTCCCTCAAGTTTCGGCACGCTCTCGATCCGCCGCCGCTTCACCAACACGACGGGCGTGCCTGTCACGCGCCTGCGCTTCCGCATCGTGGACATCACCACCTTCCCCGCGCCGCTCGGCACGGCTGACCTGCGCGCGCTGAGTTCGACGCAGGTGACGGCCACCTGCCAGAGCGAGGGCGGCACGCCGCACCTCTGCTCCGACAACGCCAGTCCGCAGACCACCATCGAGGGCACGGGGCTTGAGACGGACGCCGCCGGACAGACAAACGGCGCGGCCTTCAACTCCACGCTCTCGCTCGCAACCCCGCTTGCGGCGGGCGCGAGCGTCAACGTGCAGTTCCTTCTCGGCGTCGAGCAGAACGGCTCGTTCCGCTTCTTCGTCAACGTCGAAGCCCTGCCCGCACCCACCGGCGCAATCCCCGACGGGGCGGTCACCAAAGCACGCACGACCAGCAAGGCGCGCGCCGCCAGCGGCAACAAATAAACCGCGCGGCTCTCGCCCGCCAAACCAAACTGGCCGCCGTCCATCACGTCAAATGATGAACGGCGGCCAGTTCGATTTTCAACTCCGGTCGTCCCGCTTTATAGTTCGTCGCGACCGGGTATGACTATAAAATAAGACCCACCGCAGAGACGCAAAGCACAGCCGCAGAGTTCAGGCAGAGCGAAGAGAATTTGGAATCTCAAATTTGAGATTCCAAATTCTCTTCGCTTTGCCATTCAAATTGTCTTCGCTTTGCCTCTCTCAAATCTGAGATTCCAAATTCTCTTCTCTGCGCCGACTTCTGCGGCTTCCCTCCGCGTCTCTGCGGTGAAGGTTTTAACTCCCCTTCAATTTGCTAACCGCTCTCAGTCGCCTGCCGACCTGCGATAGACTTCCCGCCCGTCGCCCGTCAACTCCAACGCGAGTTTATTCTCTGCGTGCGCCAGATCGAGATGCGCCACCGCCTCGGACACGGCGAGGAAGCGATGCACGTCCTCCGCGCCCGGAAACATCTCGCGCGCCACGTCCCACGCGCTCGCCCCCGTTTTCGGCACCAGGCGTATAACTTCCGCCTGCCGCTCCCGGATCGCGCGCAGGTAGCGCGTGAACAACTCCTCGAAATCCTCCACCACATCGCCGTGCCCGCCGTGAACGAGCGTCGGCGCGAAACTACGCAAGCGCGCCAGACTCACGAGGTATTCCGCGAGCGAAGGAAATCGCCGCGACGGGTCAACCGGGTCGGGCGAGAGCACCGGGTTCGGCGTCACGCGCTTCAACACGCAGTCGCCCGCGATGATGGTCCGGTCGGCCTCGCGCACGAACGAACAAGACCCCGGCGTGTGCCCCGGCGTATGAACCACGCGCAAAGCGCCCGTCTCAAACTCCAACTCCGACTCGTCCGTCAGTTCCCTGTGTTCCTCGTCTTCAAGCGCGTCCGCGTACTGGCGCACGCCCTCATACATCCGCCGCATCGCTTCGGCTTCCTCGCCCGGCACGCCCGCCCGCACCAACAGCGCGCGATGCTCCTCGTATTCGAGCCGCCCCTTCCGATGCCCCGTCTCCCACCCGTGAACGAGCACCTCCGCATCCTTTGCCTCATCCCGCAGCGACTTCGCCAGCCCGCAATGATCCTCGTGCGCATGCGTCAAGACGATGCGCTTCACGTCGAGCACGCGAAAGCGCGCCCGCCTCAAACCCTCGCGCAAAGCCTCCAACGCCTCGCGCGTCTTCGGCCCCGTATCGATCAACGTCACCGGGTCTTCCGCGATCAGATAGACGTTGACCGGCCCGATGTAAAACGGCGTCGGCAGCGAGATAGGGATGATTTTCATGTGAACAGTAAAGAGTAAGCAGTAAGCAGTGAGCAGTGAGCGGTAAGAAAATGTCTTAACTGCTCACTGCTTACTGCTCACCGCTCACTTTTAGTAAGCGTACTTGTTCGCCTTGATCAACACGTCGGCGATGCGCTGGCGCGCGGCGACGGTATTGATGGGCGTCTGCTTCGTGAAGCGGCGCAGGGCTGCGAGGAGCGTGCGAAGTTCGTCGCCTTCGCTCATCGCGGCGAGCGTGTTTTTGGCGCGCGCTTCGATGCGTTGCACGGCGTCGTTGCAGAAGACCTGCACCATGTCGATGTAACGCGCGGCGGCAGTTTCGCCGCCCTTCGCCGCGAGTTTTTGCGCGCGCAGGATGGCCGACTCCATCGCGTACACGTCCATCGAGATGTCCGCGACGCCCATCAGAATCTCCTGCTCGTCGCTGAGCTTCGCCATGTACTTCTGCGCCGCCGTTCCGAGCGTCATCAACGCGACCTTCTTCGCGTTCTGCGCGAGTTTCATCTCGGCGGCGAGCACGCCCTCGTCCTCGTCGAACGAACCGAGCGATGGCGACAACACTTCGTCCATCAACTTCTGCGCCGCAGGCAACAGCGCGAGCCGACCCGTCATCGCGCTCTTCATCATGCGACCGGGAATCAACATGCGGTTGATCTCGTTCGTGCCCTCGAAGATGCGGTTGATGCGCGAGTCGCGGTAGGCGCGCTCCGCCGGATAGTCAGCCGAGTAGCCGTAGCCGCCGTAAATCTGCACCATCTCGTCGGCGACGAAATCGCAATACTCCGAGAGCGCCACCTTGATGATCGAACACTCCGCCGCATACTCCTCGATGCCGCGCAGTTTCGCCGCCGCGTCCGTCTCGCCGCTGATGGCGTTCTCGATGAGGCCGAGCGTGCGGTAGACCATCGTCTCGCCCACCCACGTCTTGATCGCCATCTCCGCCAGCTTCGACTTGATCGCGCCGAACGAAGAGATCGGCCTGCCGAACTGTTGACGCTCGTTCGCGTAGCGCACCGCGTCGTGCAACATCAGCTTCATCCCGCCGTTGCACATCGCGCCCAACTTGAAGCGTCCGATGTTCAAAATATTAAACGCGATCTTCGCGCCTTTGCCGACCTCGCCCAGCAGGTTTTCCACCGGCGTCTTCGCATCCGACAGGATGAGCGCGGTCGTGCTCGATCCCTTGATGCCCATCTTGTGCTCGTCCGCGCCGTTCGTCAGTCCCTCCTGCCGCTCGACGATGAAGCCGCTGAACTTGTCGCCGTCGAGTTTCGCGAAGACGATGAACACGTCCGCGAAGCCGCCGTTCGTGATCCACATCTTCTCGCCGTTGAGGATATAGTGCGTGCCGTCCGCGCTCAAACGCGCTGTAGCCTTCGCCGCCATCGCGTCCGAACCCGAACCCGCTTCCGTCAACGCGTAAGCCGACACCATCTCGCCCGAAGCGATTTTCGGCAGATACTTTTTCTTCGCCTCTTCCGTGCCGAAATAGAGGATCGGCGTGAGGCCGATGCCGCTCTGCGCGCCGAGCGTCGTGGCGAACGAGGCCGAACGCCCGAGCAGTTCGCCGACAATCGCACCGCTCGTCTGGTCGAGTCCGAGGCCGCCATACTCTTCCGGAATGTTGACGCCAACCATGCCCAACTCCGCCGACTTGCGAATCAAATCGCGCGCAAGTTGCCAGTTGTGCTTCTCCAACTCATCGGTCGCGGGGCGCACTTCATTGTCCATGAACTCGCGCGTCGTCTCCGCGATCATCCGGTGCTCGTCCGTGAAATCCTCCGGCGTGAACACCTCTTCCGGCGTGCGCTCCTCGATCAGGAAACTCCCGCCCACGATTATCTTTTTCTCTTCGGCCACGGCTGACATAACGACTCTCCTTAGTTTTACAGAAGTCTCAAGTTCAGGTTTCAGGTAATAGGTTTCGGGTTTCAAGTTTCAGGACTGAGGTTTGCCGGTTCTTTAACTTGAAACCCGAAACCTGAAACTTGAAACTATTTTTCGAGCCTCTCGAAAATGCCCGCCGCGCCCATGCCGCCGCCGACGCACATCGTCACCATCGCATAGCGCCCGTTGCGGCGTTCGAGTTCGCGCAGCGCGGTGGCGGTCAACTTCGCGCCCGTGCAGCCGAGCGGGTGGCCGAGCGCGATTGCGCCGCCGTTGACGTTCACTTTCTCCGGGTCGAGTCCGAGCGTGCGGATGACGGCCAGACTCTGCGCGGCGAAGGCTTCGTTGAGTTCGATCACGTCAATCTGGTCTTGCGTCAGCCCCGCGATCTTCAACACCTTCGGGATCGCGTAGACCGGCCCGATGCCCATCTCTTCGGGCGGGCATCCGGCGGTGGCGTAGGCCACGAAGCGCGCCAGCGGCCTCAAGCCCAGAGCACGCGCGCGCTCGTCCGACATCACGACCGCCGCCGCCGCGCCGTCCGACATCTGCGACGCGTTGCCCGCCGTGATCGTCCCCTGCGCGTGAAACGCCGGACGCAACTTCGACAGGCTCTCAGCGGACGTGTCGCGCCTGACGCCCTCGTCACGCTCGAACGTCGCCTCGCGCCGCTGCTTGCGCCCGCGCTCGTCCAGTTCTTCAAACACGACTTTGAGCGGCACGATCTCGTCGTCAAACTTGCCCGCGTCCTGCGCCGCCGCCGCGCGGCTGTGTGAACGATAGGAAAACTCGTCTTGCTCCTCGCGCGAGACTTCATACTTGCGCGCGACGTTCTCGGTGGCGAGTCCCATGTTCAGATAAAAGTCCGGGTAGTGTTCGACGAGATACGGGTTCGGTCTGATGGTGTGCCCGCCCATCGGGATCAGCGACATCGTCTCCAGCCCCCCGGCGACGATCACGTCCGCCGCGCCCGTCCTGATGCGGTCAGCCGCAATCGCGATTGATTGCAGCCCCGACGAACAGAAGCGATTGATCGTCATCGCAGACGTTTCCACCGGCAACCCGGCGCGAATCGCCGCCGCACGCGCCACGTTCATGCCCTGCTCCGCCTCCGGCATCGCGCAACCCATGATCACGTCTTCGACTTCGTTCAACTCCACGCCCTCGGCGCGCTTGAGCGCCTCTTCGATCACGGCTGCGCCCATCTCATCCGGTCGCGTGTCGCGCAAAGTCCCCTTCGGCGCTTTGCCCACCGCTGTCCTCACCGCCGATACGATAACTGCGTCTCTCATAATTCTTCCTTCCGGTAAAACTCTCTCAAACTAAAATTCTCGCCCGTCTGCAACCACGCATCTATGCCTTTTCAATCGCCGCTTCAACTTCTTCGACGGGTAACAACGCGCGCAAGTCCTGCGGGTCAATCGAAACTAAAAAGCCGCGCTTGCCGCCGTTGATGTAAATCTTCGGCAACTCGAAGATCGTGCGTTCGACGTAGACCGGCAGGCGCGTGCGCGTCCCCATCGGACTCGTGCCGCCGACGAGGTAGCCCGTGTGTTTCTGCGCCGTCGCCGGGTCGCACGGCTGCACGCTCTTTGCGCCGATGGCGCGTGCGAGATTCTTCGTCGAGACTTCGCGGTCGCCGTGCATCAACACGACGAGCGGTTTGCGCGCCTCCGTCTGCATCACGAGCGTCTTGACGACGGCGTGTTCGTCCACGCCGAGCGATTCGGCGGAGTGGCGCGTGCCGCCGCGCTCCTCGTAAGTGTAGAGGTGCGGCTCAAACTCGATCTTCCGCTCGCGCAGCAACCTGACTGCGGGCGTCACAGGGTAATCCATAGTCGGTTTCAAGTTTCAGGTTTCAAGTCTCAAGTTCCAGAACCGGAGAACCCCAATTTTCAAGTTCCAGAACCGGAGAGCTTCGATCCTGAAACCTGAAACTTGAAACCTGAAACTAATTCCTGAGCGGCTTGCCCGTCTTGAGCATCGCGGCCATGCGTTCCTGCGTCTTGCGTTGGCCGCAGAGCGAGAGAAAAGCCTCGCGTTCGAGGTCGAGCAGGTATTGTTCGCTGACGCGCGTCGGGTGGTTGAGATCGCCGCCCGTCAGAATGCGCGCGAGGCGTTCGCCGATCACGGCGTCGTAGTCCGAGATGAAGCCGCCGCGTTTCATCTGGTGGATGCCGAGTTTCAGAGTGGCGAGCGCGGGGTTTCCGAGCGCGAGAATGTCCGTGCGCGGCTGCGGTTCGGTGTAGCCGCCTTTCGCTAACGCGAGCACTTCCTGTTTGGCGTCTGCGATGAGGCGATCCTGATTCATCGTGACGGAATCCTCGTCGCGCAGGAAACCCAACTGCCGCGCCTCGCCCGCCGACGTGGCGACCTTCGCGAGCGCGATAGTCTCGAAGGCGCGCTTGACGAACGGGAACGGGTCGGCGTCGTCCATCCCCTTCGGGATCGAATCGAGCGCGCGCAGGAGCATCTCCTTCGTCCCGCCGCCCGCCGGAATGACGCCGACGCCCGCTTCGACCAGACCGATGTACAACTCGGCTGACGCGCGTATGCGGTCGCCGTGGATCGTCACCTCGCAGCCGCCGCCGGGGACGAGTCCGAACGGCGCGGTCACGACCGGCTTCGGCGAATAACGCAAACTCATCGTCGCCTTCTGAAACTCGCGCACCATCAAGTCGAGGTCTTCCCAGTTTTCCTCCTGCGCTTCCAGCAGGATGAGCATCAGGTTCGCGCCGACCGAGAAATACTGCGCCTGATTGCCGACGACGAGGCCGACGAAATTCTTCTCGACTTCGGCGAGCGACTGTTTGATCATCTGGATCGTGTCGCCGCCGATGGCGTTCATCTTCGAGTGGAATTCCAGACACGCCACGCCGTCGCCGATGTCGATCAGCGACGCGCCGACGTTCTTCTTGACGACGCCCGTGCGATCCTTGACCGACTTCAAGATCAGCACGCCCGCCGGTTCGTTCACCGGCTGATATTCGAGTTTGTCGAAATCGAAATAGAAACGCGCGCCCCCCTCCGTCTTGTAAAAACTACGCGCGCCCGTCTCAAGCATGCGCTCCACGTTGGCGGGAACTTTCGCGCCTTCCTCACGCATCCGCGTGACAGACTTCTCCACGCCGATAGCATCCCACGTCTCGAACACGCCCAACTCCCAGTTGAAGCCCCAGCGCATCGCGCGGTCCACGTCCACGACGTTATTCGCGATCTCCGGGATGCGGTTCGCCGCGTAACGCAAAGTGCGCGAGATCGTCTTCCACAAAAACGCGCCGACGCGATCCTTCGACCAGACGAGAGCCTTGATGCGCTCGCCCACGTCTTCCACGTTCTTCGCCATTTCGAGCGCGGGCAGTTTCACTTTCTCTTGCGGGCGATATTCGAGCGAAGCGTGGTCGAGGGTCCAGATTTCCTGTTTCTCGCCCTCGCCTTTTTGCTTGCGGTAAAAACCGCCCTTCGTCTTGTTACCCAGAATCCCGCGCCCGATCATGCCCTGCAAAAATTCCGGCGCGACGAACACCTCGCGCTCCTCGTCTTCGGGCACGGCCTCGTAGAGATTTTTCGCAACGTGCGCGAACACGTCGAGGCCAACGAGGTCGAACGTGCGGAAGGTGGCCGACTTCGGGCGACCCACCGCCTGCCCCGTCATCTTGTCAACTTCTTCGATGGTGTAGCCGTCTTCGAGCATCGTCTTGATCGAGACGAGCGCGCCGTAAGTGCCGATGCGGTTGGCGATGAAGTTCGGGCGATCCTTTGCGATGACGACGCCCTTGCCGAGTCGCTGATCGAGGAAGCCGAAGATCGCGCAGGCGACTTCCGGTCGCGTCCATTCGGTCGGGATGAGTTCGCACAGGTGCAGGTAGCGCGGCGGATTGAAGAAGTGTATGCCGAGGAAGTGCGCGCGAAAGTCTTCCGAGAAGCCTTCGGCGATGGCGCGGATGGGGATGCCGCTCGTGTTCGACGCAATCACCGAACCCGCGCGCCGATGTTGCTCGACCCTCTCGTAGAGTTTGCGCTTGATCTCCAAATTCTCGACGACCGCTTCGATAACCAGATCGCAATCTTTGAGACGCGCCATGTCATCTTCAAAGTTCCCGACCGAGACGAGCGCGGACGCGTCGGCGGTAAAGAACGCGGCGGGCTTCGCTTTCCGCGCCGCGTCGAGTCCGCCCTGCGCGATGCGGTTGCGCACGGCGCGCGAGTCGAGGGTCAAGCCTTTGGCCTGCTCATCCGGCGTCAGTTCGCGCGGCGCGATGTCCAACAGGAGAACGGGGATTCCGGCGTTCGCAAAGTGCGCGGCGATCTGCGCGCCCATCGTGCCCGCGCCCAACACCGCTGCTCGTTCGATCCGAAGCATAGGGGAAAACCTCTTTCCAAAAGTTCATGCGAGAAGGCCACTCATCATACTGAATGAGCATTCATTCAGCAAGCGCAGATGTCAGTCCGGGCATCAACCCGCTACAGTTTCTTTATTTTCATCTTCTTTGCCGCCGCTTCGCCTGCGCGCCCGCGGCGCTTGTGTCCGGCAGCTAAGAACCTCGTCAGCGATTCTCGTCCCCAGTCGTGGTTATTCGAGATAGCAATTTTGAGAGTCTGCTCAATCCATGTCCACTCCTCATCGGTGGCGTGCTCTAAAACCGCTGCTCGTGCGCTCGGCGCGAGGTCAATTCCGCCCATTTCAATGTCGGTCAGTTCAGCCTTCAGGAGCGTCTCCAGCCACGCGCGGCGGGTCTGGCCGTCGGCCTTGCTTTTCTTGAGACACCGGCTCAGACCGAGCGCGAACTCGTCTATCAGGACGGAGATGTCGCCGTCCTCGTCTATCTCCCGCAAGTTGTCGTCGTAGCCGCGAACAGCTTCGTCCAGAACGGCGTGATAAACGGCACCGGCATTCAGCCAGTCGTCGGTCTTGACCAGATGGGCGGCCAGTTCGCGTAGCACACGCAATTCTTTTTCTATCACATGGAGGCTCTCGTGCCGGAGCGCACGCCGCGCCTGACGGCGATAGGCTGTCACATCCAAAGGCTGACCTTGCCGGGCTTCTTCGGTTGCGACGGAGAGTTCGACCAGCGACAGCAGTTCAGGCTGCCGTCTGATCATCTCGCCGATGAGGGCAATCAGTTCTTCCTGACTGCGCCCGGCGAGCAACGTGGGGAGTGGCGGTATGAAACGGAATGTTTGTGGTTTGTGGATGTATGTCAGCAGCAGCGCGACGATGTGCTTGCAGATGCCGCCATAGTCATAGGGGCAGGTGCAGGAAGTTTCCACGATGCCGCTTTCGGCGAGCGTCGCGCTGACCTGATACGGCTCATACTCTGAGCCTTCACACTGTGCGCGCAACTCCGTCGTCTGGCAGATAGGGTCTAGGATCGCCCCATCGAGATAGTAAGTTTTGCCGCGCGCGAAGCTCGTCTCATTAGCCAGACTGCGGACGCGCGCCTCAGTCAACCGGAACAACTTTTCCTCGGCCATGAAGACACAACCTCCGCGCGTGGAGACGCAAACTTCTATCTGCTTCCGTCCCGGCTAATTCTCAACTTATACACGAACTGACAAGCGGAGTGTCAGTTCGTAACATTAACGTTTGGTTGCGCTCGCGCCCGAAATTTTCCCGACCTCTTTTCGATATTAAAGAGACGAAGTTGAAACGTAGAGTTTGCTTCGTGCCTTCGCGGTCAGTCGCGCTTAATAATTGGTCAGAATACCTTCGGGCGCGAGTCCCATCTCCTGCAAGCGGTCGCGTGTGTGGGTGATCATTTCGGGCGAGCCGCAGATGAGGGCGACGGGTTCATTGAGACTGGGCAGGACGTGGTCGAGGAGCGATTGGACGTAGCCGGTTGAGCCGGCCCACTCGTAGCCGTCGGGCTTGGAGACGACCTGTCTGAGTTCGACGCCCGCGGCCTTCCACGTCTCGGTTTCGTCGCGGTAGCAGAAGTCGTCGGGCGTGCGCGCGCCGTAGAGAACGACGAGTTGGCCGAAGTCGTCCGGGCGGCTGAGGGCGTGGCGCAAGGTGGAACGCAGCGGGGCGACGCCCGTGCCCATAGCGATCATGATGAGGTCTTTGCCCCTGTGCGTGTCGAGCGGAAAGCCGTGACCGACGACGCCCGTGAGCGCAACCGTGTCGCCCGCACGCAGATGATAGAGCGACCGCCCATCGTCGCCCGCGCGCTTGACCAGAAACTCCAGTTCCTCATCTTCCGGCGCACTGGCGAAAGCGAAATAAAAAGATCGTTCGTCCGCGCCCCCGGCGCGCAGGGCGGCCACCTGTCCGGGCAGAAATTCGACGGGCGGCGACGTACCTTCGGCGTCGCCTGCGGGACGCATGTCGAACGAACGTATGTCGCGCCCCTGTTCGCGGACGCGCGTGATAACGAGTTGGCGCGAGGTAGTGTCTTTCATAAAATCACCGGCTGAGCTTTCGTATCCTGTTGGGGTATGCGGCGCAGTGTAGATCAAGTGGAGGGAAAGGGAAAAGCAACGGAGGCGGCGTGCGAAGGGGAAGGGAGACTCGACCCTTGACCCTTTACCCGCTTGCCTTCCCGCTGTGCGCGGCAAGCAAAGCTATGATAAAACTGTCGGCGTTGCACCAGCCTAAGCAGGTTCAGACCAAACAGGCCGCGCGCGGGAACGCGTCAGGAAGTTGCCGCCGGAAATAAGTTACCGGCGACGGGTGGCCGGTTCGTCCGGCGCGCGCCGCATCTGCGTTGACGGTTAGAGACGACAACACGGCTTGTCTGAAATAAGGAAAGGACTCTCTAGATGTTCCAAAGTTTGATTGCGACGACGGCGACGTGGTTCACGCTGCCGGTGCGTATCGCGCTCGGCCTCATCTTCATCGCGCACGGCGCGCAGAAAGTTTTCGGCGCGTGGGGCGGGCCGGGTTGGACGAAGTTTACGGCGGCGGGCGCGCCCTTCGGCTTCATGCGTCCGGCGTGGCTCTGGATGGGTATGGCGGCCATCGCCGAACTCGTCGGCGGCGTGCTCATCCTCATCGGGCTGTTGACGCGCGCCGGGGCGTTCTTTCTCGCCATCACGATGCTCGTCGCGATGTTCGGCGTCCACTGGAGCGGCGGTTTCTTTTTGAGCAACCGGGGCATCGAATACACCGTCGCACTGCTCGGCATGTCGCTCGCGCTGCTCATCGTCGGAGGCGGTCGCCTCTCCGTTGACGAAAGACTTCAGGCCCCGCCCCGCCGCCGGTGGTAGAGAAGGGTTTCAAGTTGAAGGTTTCAGGTTTCAAGTTCAAGACAAAGAACCGAACAACCTCAGTCCTGAAACCTTCAACTTGAAACCTGAAACTGTTTTATGAAACGCTCACCGCTTCTGGTTATCTTCGTCACGGTCTTCATAGACCTCGTGGGGTTCGGCATCGTGATCCCGGTGCTGCCTTACTACGTGGAGGGGACGAAATTCAACGCGACGCCGCGCACGGTCGGCATCCTGTTCGCCTCCTACTCGGTCATGCAGTTGATCTTTTCGCCCATCCTCGGCAGGCTCTCGGACAGGTATGGCCGCCGCCCGATCCTCTTCTTCAGCCTGTTGGGGACGAGCCTCGGCTTCCTGATCCTCGGCTTCGCGACGACGCTCTGGATGCTCTTTCTCGGGCGCATCATCGACGGCATCACCGGCGGCAACATCTCCACCGCGCAGGCTTACATCGCCGACGTGACGACGCCCGAAAATCGCGCCAAAGGCATGGGACTCATCGGCGCGGCCTTCGGCCTCGGCTTCATCTTCGGCCCGGCCATCGGCGGCATCCTCAGCCAGTGGGGCATCGGCGTGCCGTTCTTCTTCGCGGGCGGACTCGCACTGGCTAATGCCGTCCTGCTCTATTTCACTCTGCCCGAAACCGTGACGCCCGATCACCCTGCACGCGCGTCCGCCGCCACGGGTCGCTGGTCGCAACTGGCGGAGGCGATCCGGCAGCCGCGCCTCGCCTACGTCCTCGCCATCTACTTCCTCTTCGTCGTCGCCTTTTCGATCATGACGACCTCTTTCGCACTCTTCACGATGTTCCGCTTCGGCTACGACGCGACGCACAACGGCTACCTCTTCATGTACGTCGGCATCATCGGCGCGCTCATTCAGGGCGGCTTGATCGGGCGTCTGGTCAAGACGTTCGGCGAGATGCCGCTCGTGCTCGCGGGCGCGTTCCTGTTCGCGCTGAGTTTGTTTGCGATCCCGCTCGTCGGGCCGCAGACGGGGCTATCTATGCTGCTTGTGGTCGGCGGGACGTTCGCCGTGGGGAACGCGCTCGCCACGCCGTCGCTCCAGACGCTCGCTTCGCGCAGCGTCGGGCGGGGCGAACAGGGCGGCGTCTTAGGCGTCACGCAATCGGTGGCGAGTCTGGCACGCGCCGTCGGCCCGACGGTGGCCGCGCTTCTCATCCACAGCGCGATTGCCAGCTACGGCGCGGACGGACGCCTCCACGAAATGAGCGACCGCTCGCTCCGCATCACCTTCTGGACAGCCGCCGCCATCATGCTCCTCGCCTTCCTGCTCGCCGTCTACTTCGCACGCGCCTACGCCGCCCGCCACGCGCACGCCGAACTCCCGACACCCGCCCGGAGTTAATAAAAAAGACGTGAACCGTGAATCGTAAATAGACTTAAAACAGGTTTTCTCTCTTCACGATTGACGATTGACGATTCACGTCTTTACGTCTCTTCGTGCCAGATGGAGGGGAGCGTGGCTTCGTCAACTTCGAGCGTGTCGCCATCGGGGAGGATGTGTATGATGCGCGCGCCGCGTGCGCGGAGCGGGGTGGAGAGCAGGCCGACGCGGTGGCAGTTGGCGCGCGGCTGCTTGTGACGTGTGAGGGGGTGCGACTCGGAGCACATCAACGCGACGCGCACCTCCGCCGCCAACTCCATAATTCGATCCAGCCCGCGCGCCAGTTCCGGGGGCGGCGCGACCACCTTGCCGCCGCACTCCGGCAACCACTCGTAACCGATCCGCGCCTCTTTTAAGTTCGCCTCCAACACGCGCCCGTTGAACTGCGGCCAGCGCGAACGCGCCGCGCTTCTCACGTCGCAGACGAGCGCGACCTCGTGCTCGCGTAAGAGCGCGAGAAAATCAATCCACGCGTGGCGTCCGTGTCCGATGGTGTAGATGGTTGGCGCGTTGTTGTCGGGCATGTCGGGTTAAATCAGAAGAAGCGGCGCAAGAGATACATGACGAGGCTGAGGACGAGCGAGACGATGAACATCGAGGTGATCGGAATAAAAACGCGCGTGCGTTCGCCGCCGAACTTGAGATCGCCCGGCAACCGCCCGAACCACGAGAGCGCGCCCGCGTAGACGAGCAGCCCGATGACGACGACCGCCACGCCGACGAAGACCACTAATAACCCGCCGCCGCGTGCGTCCATCAACTTCCCTCCCATTTCTCGACGCGCGCTTTGAACTCGGCGCGCAGTTCGTCAATCGTCAGGTAGACGAGACGGCCTCCGGTGAACAGTTCGTCGTGTGTCACGTCGAGCGAGGCGAAGGGCGGCGGAGGGAAGTTGTCCATCTCTTCGTCGGCGTCGAAATCCGTCTCCGCGAGGATGAGGCCGTGAAGCGCGCCGAGGAAAACGTCTACGGCATACTTGCGACCTTCGTAGGCGTACGGGTAACGGTTCTTGCGTATCTCGTTCGCCTCGAAGACGGAGAACACCTCGTACTCGTACTCGTTGAGGTAGATGCTCGTGATGAGCGTGCGCGAGAAGTCGGGCGGCGCGGGCGCGTGCTTCTGCGTGAGTTTCAGCGTCCACTCGTTCGTCTGCGGCCAGCGCGTTTTGCGCAGGCGCAGGCGCGTGCCCGTGATGTAGTTGTCGGTGATCTGCGCGTGCGGGTCGTTGACCTTGAGTGCGGGCGGCAACTCGCGCAGGAGGTATCGCCGCTCGCGCTCCGTGCGCTCGTACTTCGGCGAGTGATCCGCGAGCAAGCGCCCCTTGCCGATGCCCTTCACGCGCCGACCAACTCCTCTTCGCGCTCTTTCAGGAACTCTTCCGGCTCGACGATGCGCCCCGCAATCGCCGACGCGGCGACGACGTAGGGCGACGCGAGATAGACTTTTCCGGGGCCGCTCCTGCCGGGGAAATTGCGGTTCTGCGCGCTGATCGTGACCGTCTCGGCGGTCTTCGACGCGCCCGGTCCCGCGTTGATACACGCGCCGCACGAGGGGTCGATCAACTCCGCGCCCGCGCGCTCGAAAATCTCTATGTAGCCGCGTTCGCGCGCGTACTGTTTGATCTTCTGCGAGCCGAATTGCAGGTAGAGACGCACGCCGGGCGCGACGCGCTGGCCTTGCTCGACGGCGCGCTGCAAGACCGCCGCGTACATGTCCATGTCGGCCATCTTGCCGCCCGTACACGAGCCGCCGTAGGCCGCGTCGATTTTCACTTCCTCGGCAAGGTCTGCGATGTTGATGCCGTTGCGCGGGTCGCCGGGCGTCGCCACCATCGGGCGTATTTCGTCTAAGTTGATCTCGAACGTCGCGGCGTACTCGGCGTCGGGGTCGCTTCGCAGAAAGCCTTTGCGAACCTCTCCGGCGTCGAGTCCGCGTGAACGGACGAGATATTCCAGCGTCACGTCGTCGGGTTCGATGATGCCGGTCGTGCCGCCGGCTTCGACGGCCATGTTGGTTAGAGTCGCGCGCTCGTCAATGGACATCTCCGCGAGTCCTTCGCCCGCAAACTCCAAGACCTGACCGATCCCTTTGCCCTCTTTCATGTAATCGGTGGAGAGGATTTTGAGCATCACGTCTTTGGCCGACACGTCGGCGCGCTTTCGTCCGCTGAGGACAAAGCGGACAGTCTCAGGCACTTTGATGCGGATGTCTTTCGTGTACCACGCGTTCGCCATGTCGGTCGAACCGACGCCGAAGGCGAAGCAGCCGAGCACGCCCGCCATGCAGGTGTGCGAGTCCGTGCCGATGACGAGTTGGCCGGGGAGCGCGATGTCTTCGACGACGGCGTTGTGACAGATCGCTTCCGAGCCTGTCTCTTCCGTGCCGCTGTAAAGTTTGATGCCCTGCTCCCGCGTAAAACTCTCCTGCGTCACGGCCAGCCCGTCGGCGCGTTCCAGCAAGCCCATCTTCTTCTTGTCGTCCGACATGACGCGTCCCAGAAACGTCAGGTGATCGCGAAACGCGTAGACGGACCCGGCTTCCGTCACCTGCGCGTCCGCGCCGAGCGCGCCTTTGAACAGCGACTCGGCCATCGGCGTGACGTACTCGTGCGAGAACCGCACGTCGGCCACGGCAAACAGCGCGTCGCCCGGCTTGACCGCCTCGATGCCAATCTCGCCCGCACGCACAAACGCGTGGCGCGCGATGATCTTCTCGACGATGTTCATCGGGCGTTTCTTTGTTTCGAGCGCGGGCGGCACAGTCTCGCCCGCGAGCCGCGCCTTGTTGTAGTTGAAGAGGCCACCGTATTCGACAATCGCCTGCGAGATCGGGTCGAGGCCGCGCGTAAACTCCGAGAGCGGAATTTCTTCGCCGCGCCGGATGCGTTCGATGAGGCCGAAGTCGGTCGAAGTCAGGAGGCCGATGTTCTGCGAGTTCTGCCCGTAGATTTTTTCGATGGTGCGTGCGATGACGAGTTCCACCCCGGCGGCACGCTCGGCGTAGGGCGCGGTTTCGCGCGACGAGCCACAGCCTTTCGAGAGGCCGGAGACGACCACCTTGAAGCCGCCGCGCTTCACTTCGTCCTTCTGCACCGCCGCCTCTCGCATCCCGACGTAGACGTACTGGCCCAGCGTCTCGTCGTAGTAGAAACAGACCCAGCCGGGCGTGATCTCGTCGGTCGAGATGTTGTTCATCAGCGGGCGTTCGGGGTCGAAGTCCAAATCCTCGCCCGCTTCGAGTTGGCGGCGGATGAGCGAAGTGTCGTCGGTCAAAAACAGGATGCGCCCGTCGAACTTGATGCGGTCGGGTCGCTTGGCGATCTTCTCAGCGGTCATACTTGCTCCTCGGAAATTACTGCGTATGAAATGAGATGTTTCAGAAAAGAAGATTATAACCGATAGCCGCTGAAAAACTGAGATGGCACGACGCTCCCGGCGCAGGCCGACCGAAGACACGGATCGGGTGCGGACGCACACGCGTGCGATCTGCCGACGTATAAATGAATATCGCGGTCACAAAGCAGACGCCTTGTGACCGCGATATTTTGCGGGAGGTTTGATGCCTCCGAAAATGGCGGGAGACTTTCCCGCCGCGAAAATTAAAACTCGCAGCCCATAACTTTCATGGATTGCCGCGCGGATTCGGTCGCGGTCTTGCAGGCTTGCGCCAAACTCGCCTTCGTCTGCGGGTTGGCGGCGAGGTCGCGCCATGACTTGCGCGTCTGAGCCAGCGTTGACTGATACTGCGCACGCGCTGCCTCAGGCACTTTGCTGCTGACGCAGGCTTCATATTTCGCGAGGTAATCGTCGCATTCGGGGACGCCGATCTTGTCGTCGGAACTGGCGGTTGAAGCCGGGGCGGTAGCGGCGGGCGCGGCGGTATTCGTCGCTGCCTTACCGGCGTTGGAGTTGGCGGCGGGTGCGTTGGTGGCGGGTGCGTTGTTCGAGTTGGACGCTCCGCCGCAAGCGAGCAACAGGAGCGCGCAAGAGACGCAGATCGCCAGTGTCATGAAGAGTCTTTTTAGCATCTGGGTTGTCCTGAGAGTTCAGGCCGGCGGGGGTCGGCTAAACCTGTCATAAAGGATGGGAAAGCGCGTGCATCATACACGAAGAAGCGGCGGGTTGGAATACATTAGCGACGTGCAATTTTATAATTCTTCTCTGCGCCCGCTCCGTGTTCTCTGTGTCTGCGGTGGTGAGGGTCTATCGTTTACGGAGATACGCGCTACTCGTACCTGAGCGCTTCGATGGGAGCGAAGGCGTTCGTGCCGATGTTGGCGATCTTCTCGTCAACGTAGGTGTTGAAGCCTTCGATGAGCGAGACGACGACGATCACGGTCGCCACGCCGAAGATCATGCCAAGCAGCGTGAGGAACGAACGCAGCTTGTGAGACAGGATCGAGGATTAAGGCCAGCTTTAACGCTTCGATGAAAGGCATGGGGAAATACCTCTGGCACGGTCGGCTTTGCAGCCCCAAACTTAGAGCCACTAACAAAACGGGAATAAATGTAGGGGCAGGGCTGGTCCCTGCCCGTGTGTTTGCCAAAGCGAGCGGGCAGGGACAAGCCCTGCCCCTACATCATTACCCGCACCGTCAAGTTTTGTTAGAGACTCTTAAATTATAAATACGCCCGCGTGGATTGGAAGTTTCAGCCCGTCCGGCGCACGCAACGGCATTGTCTCAGTATATATGAAACAAAGGAATGAGGGCGGAGGGATAAGGGATGAATCAGAAAAAGCACTCACATCGTTGAGTGGTTTCCGGTTCATCCCTCATGCCTCATGCCTCATCCCTTCCGTCGTCCTCCCTGTGCTAACATCGCCGCTCGACCTGCGGAACACGCCCTGACGCGCTAACCCTTCGTTCTTGAAACCGTGTCGCTTTCCCATGACGCAATTAATCATTGCCGGACTCGTCCTGTTGTGCCTGCTTTCGGTGGGCGTCATCGCGTATCTCGCGCGCTCGCTTACGCGTCTGCGGCGGGCGCAGGAGGAGACGCGTCAAGAGTTGCCGCCGCCGGATAACACTCGCACCGGCGTGCGACCCGAACCGTCGATTCAAGACACGACGGCGACGGTGTTGACGCCGGAAGTAATTCAGACTGCCGAGACTTCGGAGATAACTCCGGCGGACGGGTCGGAGACAACCCGGACGGACAGCGGCGTGACGCTCTCCGACGCCTCGCCGTCGTTTGCAGAGAATCAAACTTCCGCCGGGCCTCCGGTTACAACGGGCGAATCGAGTAGTGTGGATGAGATGGACTTGTACGCGCTCGCGCTGGCGATGGACTCGCACTATCAACAGACCTCGCGCCCTGCGGATTTGCGGCAGCACAAACATTTTCGCAAGGGCGTCGAGTTGTTGCAGGGCGAAACATATTCGACGCACGGGTTGATCGAGATCGCGCGCGGCACGAACGTGGTCGCCGCCTGCATCGCGCTCGAAGCGTTGGCCGAACGCCGCGACGCGCCGGATGCGGTCGAACCGCTCCTTGCGCACATCAACGAGTTCTACTACTGGCCGGGCTACTACGCCCTGCGCGCCCTCGACGCGCGCTCCGGCGAACGCCCCACGCTCGTCCCGCTGCTGCTGCGCATCAAGGGCGCGTGGGGCGATTACACGCCGCTGCAATCGCTGCGCGAGTTTGTCACGCGCCGCATCGCGCGCGGCGAGGGCGAGGCCACTTTCGGCGACGCGCTCCACACGCTCTCCGCCGAACAGGTCGAACTGCTCACGACCGTCTTTGACGATCTCAAGGACGTGCTTCCGCCCAAATTGTTGAACGAGTTCGAGAGTTGGAAAACGGCGCGCGTTGACCTCGAATTTTTGCGTTCGTTCGGGCGCGTGTGGACGTTCGACGCCGGGGGCGACGCGGAAGAAGCGGACACGCCGGAAGGCGTCTTGATGCTCGAAGAGGTGCGCGAGCGCGTGTTGGAGATGGAGACGGCGATCAGGAAAGAGCCGCCGCGTTCGGTGTTGCTGGTGGGCGATTCGGGCGTCGGGAAGACAGCGCTCGTGCGCGTGCTCGCGCGTCGCCTGCAACGCGAGCGTTGGATCATTCTGGAGGCGTCGGCGGCGGACGTGATGGCCGGACAGCAGTACATCGGCCAACTCGAAGGGCGCGTGCAGACGCTCGTGCGCGAGATCGGCGGCAAACGCGTGCTGTGGGTCGTGCCGAACTTTCACGAACTCGCGTGGGCGGGTCGGCATCAATACAACCCTTCGGGCTTGCTCGATCTGTTGCTGCCACACGTCGAGAGCGGCGAGGTGAAACTGATCGGCGAGACGCCCTCGGCGGCGTATGAAAAGTTGATGCAGATGCGCCCAAAGTTGCGCACTGCTCTGGAGACGTGCCGCGTCGGCGCGCTTGGCGACGCGGAGACTCTGGAAGTCGCGCGTCGTTGGGCGTCGCGGCGACGAACGACGGCGTCGACACAAGGCTTTGATGAAGCGACCCGAGACGCCGCGCCGCGCATCTCCGAGGAGACTTTGCAGGAGGCGTTCCAACTCGCCAAACAATATCTGGCCGACAAGGCCGCGCCCGGCAACCTGCTGCTGTTGCTCGACTCGACTCATCGCCGTCTCCTGATCGAACGCGGCGCGATCAGTAACGTGACGGACGGCGCACCGGCGACAACGACGGGCGAAATGACGTTAGACGATCTGCTCGTCACGCTCTCGCAGTTGACGGGGCTGCCCGTGAGCATCCTCGACGAGCGCGAGGGTCTGGACCTCGCAGACCTGCGCGGCTTCTTCGAGCAGCGCGTGCTCGGCCAACCGGAAGCGGTCGAATGTCTCGTCGAACGTGTGGCGATGATCAAGGCGGGCTTGACCGACCCGACGCGCCCGCAAGGCGTCTTCCTCTTCGTCGGCCCGACGGGCACGGGCAAGACCGAGATCGCCAAGACGCTCGCGGAGTTTCTCTTCGGCTCGCCCGAACGCATGATCCGTCTCGACATGAGCGAGTTTCAAACGCCCGAAACGCTTGACCGGATTTTGGGCGAGCAGCGCGACACGGCGGAGAGCACCGCGCTCGTCAACTCGATCCGCAAACAACCTTTCGCCGTCGTCCTCTTGGACGAGTTCGAGAAGGCGCACCCGCAGGTGTGGGACTTGTTCCTCCAAGTCTTCGACGACGGGCGGCTCACAGACCGACGCGGCAACACCGCCGACTTCCGCCACTGCGTCGTGATCATGACCTCGAACCTCGGCGCGACCCTGCCGCACGGCGCGAGCATCGGCTTCTCACAGGAGCAGGCGCAGTTTGCGGCGGGCGCGGTCGAGCGCGCCGTGATGCGCGCGTTCCGGCGCGAGTTCGTCAACCGCATTGATCGCGTCGTCGTTTTCCGTCCTCTGGGGCGCAGCATCATGCGCAATCTGCTACGCAAGGAGTTGAACGACGTGCTCAGGCGGCGCGGCTTGCGCACGCGCCAGTGGGCGGTCGAGTGGGACGAATCGGCCATCGATTTTCTGCTTGAGAAGGGCTTCACGGCAGACCTCGGCGCGCGTCCTCTGAAGCGCGCCATCGAGCGTTACCTGCTCTCGCCGCTCGCGCTCACCATCGTCAACCACCAGTTTCCCGAAGGCGATCAATTCCTCTTCGTACACGCACGCGGCGGCCAGTCGCTCGACGTGGAGTTTGTTGACCCGGACGCGCCGGACGCTTCCGCTGTGCAACCTACGGACGCGCAACCGACCGGCGCGCGCGACGAAGATACAAGCGCGGCGGACGAGTGCGAACTCCGACTCGAATCAATCGTGCTCGACGCGCGCGGCACGCTCGCAGAGGTGGAGTTTCTGCGCGACAAATTCGACGCGCTCGCGGATCAGGTTGAGGCCGACGAGTGGCAAGGACGAAAAAACGGCGCGCTTCTCGAAACCTCCGCGCCCGGCTTCTGGAATTCGCCCGAACGCTTCAGCGTGCTCGGACTCGCCGAGTACATGGATCGCATCGAGACAGGGCTGGACACCGCCGGTTCGCTCCTCAAACGTCTCAGCGGTTCGCAGAAGCCGCGCGACCGTCAGCATTTTCCCGCCGAACTCGTCGCGCGCCTCGCGCATCAACTCTACCTGATCGACGCGGCCTGTCGCGGCCTCGCCGCCGGACACCCGCGCGACCTCTTCCTACAGGTGCGCGCCAGTTGCGACGCGGGCGCGGACAATGCCCTGTGCAACGACTTCGCGCGTCGCATTGCCGGGATGTACCGCCGCTGGGCAGAGGCGCGGCGCATGCGCTTCGAGGTCTTGCAGGAGACTTCGGAGGCGTCTTCGCAGGCGAGTTCAAATGCGTCGAAAGACGCCGCGACGCGGACCGTCGAGCCTTATCAAATGCTCGCGGCGATTTCCGGTTTCGCGGCCTACTCGCTCCTGCACGCGGAGGCGGGGCTGCACGTGCTCGAAACGCCGCAGGATGAAAAGTCTTTCAACCGCGCACGCGTACATGTCCGCGTCGTCGCGCAGCCGGATGAACCGGCGGGGCGCGGCGACAACGCCTTACGCAAACAGGCCGCACGCGTCCTCGCCGCCGACGCGAACGGCTCGCAACAAATCGTCCGCCGCTACCGCGAAGAACCCTCGCCGCTCGTGCGCGACAGCGTGCGCGGCTGGCGCACCGGCAAACTCGAACGCGTTCTCGAAGGCCACTTCGACCTGATGTTCTGAGCCTGCCTGCGTCTCTGCACGCGATAATTGACGGAATGGTTTACGAATTGCGGGGATCAGCGCGCAGGGTGGCATAAGTGTGGAATCAGGGCGACTAACACAACCGGATCGTCGTCAGGGCAAAGCCCGGCTCTCCCGCTCGCTTTCGCCATCACGCGAGCAGGGAAGAGACTCGCCCCGCGGTTTCATTAGCTGCTCTTAGAATGCTAAGACTTTCACCACGTTGGATCGTCTTAGCATTTACCGCCACCTATTATGTAGAGGATGACGAGGATCACGATCAAGGCTATCCATCCGTTGGGCGTTTTTTTGTATACGTCAACTTGTCCTACTTTTTTGTAACCCACGATGAACCTCCGGGTGAGATGTAAGGTGAAGCAAGATGAAGCGAGGTGAAGCAAGGTGAAGCGAGGATGGGTTTCAGCGAGGGGCTTGAATGATAAGGGTCAATATCGGGTTAAAGCAAGTTTCTTTTACACGTTTTCCTGCAAAGCCGATTCGAGTTACCGAATGACGGAATTAACGCGTGCCGTCATCTACGGCAAGCAACTTCTCGAACCGGAGATCAACCGTAAATCCCTCGCCCTCGCACCCGTGAGCGCGTGTTTGGCGTTGCCCTCTCAGGTATAATATCCTCCGTTATAGAAATCCATTTTCTCCCTGCAAATCTTGTCCTGACTAAACGGAGTTGAGCCAATGAAGAGAGCCGTCGCCCTTGTGCTGTCACTGTCAATTTTGCTGTCGCTGCCCGTCGTCGCCGTGCGCGCCGACGAGGGCATGTGGACTTTCGATAACCCGCCGCTGAAACAGTGGAAGGAGCGTTACAACTTCGAGCCGACGAAAGAATGGCTTGACCACGTGCGCCTCGCCTCCGTGCGTTTGCAGGACGGCGGGAGCGGTTCGTTTGTCTCGCCGAACGGCCTCGTGATGACCAACCAACACGTCGCGGGCGGGCAACTCGCGAAGCTCTCGACCAAAGAGCGTGATCTCGTCAAAGACGGTTTCTACGCGCGCACGACCGCCGAAGAGTTGAAGTGTCCAGACCTTGAGATCAACGTGCTCGTCTCCTACGAAGACGTGACGAACCGCGTGCAGGGAGCGGTCAAGGCCGGTGCGACCGACAAGGAAGCCAACGAGCAGCGCAAGGCCGCGATGGCCGCCATCGAGAAAGAATCAACCGACCAGACCAAGCTCAAGAGCGACTTGGTGACGCTCTATAGCGGCGGCGAATACTGGGTCTACCGCTACAAAAAATATACGGACGTGCGCCTCGTCTTCGCGCCCGAAGAACAGATCGCGTTCTTCGGCGGCGACTACGACAACTTCACTTACCCGCGCTACGACCTCGACGTGACGTTCCTGCGCGTCTACGAAAACAATCAGCCCGCGAAGACCGAGCACTTCTTCAAGTGGTCGGCCAAAGGCCCGGCGGACGGCGAGTTCGTCGTCCTCTCCGGCAACCCCGGCTCGACCAACCGGCTCCTGACCAACGCGCAACTTCAATTTCAACGCGACCTCGGCAACCCCTTGCAGATGCAGGTCTGGTCGTCGCGTCGCGCCGCGCTCAACCGCTACAGCGCGCTCGGGGCGGAGCAGGCACGCCGCGCGGGTTCGAGCCGTCGCTCGCTCGAAAACTCGATTAAGCGTCTGGAGAGTCAACAGGCCGGACTCCTGAACGCGCGACTGATGGGCAAGAAGGAGGCCGAAGAGAAAGAATTGCGCGCCCGGATCGCGGCCAAGCCCGAATGGCAACAGGCTTACGGCACGGCTTGGGATCAGGTGGCGACGGCCTACGCCGCGCTCCCCAAACAGGCGAAGCGCATCGCCTTCACGACCATCGCCGCGCCCTCGCGTCTCGGCTCGCTCGCCTCGACGCTCGTCCGCTACGCGGAAGAGATACGCAAGCCCAACGACCAGCGCTACGACGAGTTTCGCGACGCCCGCCTCGAAGCGCTCAAGGTGAGTCTCTTCTCGCCCGCGCCGATCTATCCCGATCTGGAAGAGGCCGCGCTCGCCGCATGGCTCGAAGAGGCGCAGAAGACGCTCGGCAATGAAGACCCCTTTATCCGCGCCGCGCTCGCGGGGGCGACACCCGCAGAGGTCGCCCGGCAGGTCGTGACGGGAACTAAACTGGCCGACGTAAACGTCCGCAAGAGTCTCTTTGAAGGCGGCGCGGACGCCATCGCGAAGTCGGACGATCCGATGATCGCGCTCGCGCGCCGCATCGAACCCATCTACCGCGAACTGCGCGCGTGGAACGAAGAGAACATCCTGAGCGTTGACGCGAGCGCGGGGCAGCGCATCGCGAAGGCGCGCTTCGCCGTCTACGGCAAGACCGTCTCGCCCGACGCCACCTTCACCCTGCGCCTCTCCTACGGGCGCGCGCTCGGCTACAGCGAAGACACCACGCTCGTCCCCTTCAAGACGACCTTCTACGGCCTCTATGACCGCGCCGAAAGTTTCGGCGAGAAGCCGCCCTACGATCTGCCCGCGCGCTACCGCGAAGGGCGTACCAAACTCGATCTCTCGACGCCCCTCAATTTCGTCTACACGGCTGACACCATCGGCGGCAACTCCGGCTCGCCCGTCATCAACCGCAACGCCGAAGTCGTCGGCCTCAACTTCGACAGCAACATCCAGAAACTGCCGAATCGCTACGTCTACGTTGACGAGGAAGAGGGTGGACGCGCCGTCGCCGTCCACAGCATGGCGATCATCGAGGCGTTAAGAAAACTCTACGGCGCGGAGAAACTCGCCGAAGAGATCACGAGCGGGCGTTAAGATACACTTTGAAATTGGAAGATGTTTCTTGTCTCGGTCGCTCACTTAACATTAAAGTATCTCCGTGCATTTTGAATGAGATGAACAGAAGAACGCAGCCAACATCCGCAAGCACGGATTTGACTTTGGGGACGCATGGGAGATATTTGAATCTCCTATGCTCACCGCACTCGATACGAGAGAAGACTACGGAGAGGAACGTTGGATCGGAATTGGTTTTCTGAGAGAACGCATTGTTGTCATAGTCTTTGCACAGCGAAGCGACAACATGGTTCGCGTTATCTCCCTGCGAAAGGCACTAATACATGAACGCATCCGACTTGAACAAGTCATCCGAAACCAACTGGACGCGAGTTGACGAGATGACTGAAGAAGAGATCGACACCTCAGACATTCCACCATTGGACGAAGCCTTTTTCGTCAATGCTAAATTGCGTGTGCCGGAGAAAGTGTCTGTTACTGTCAACGTTGATGCGGACGTGTTGCGATGGTTTCGGTCGCAGGGCGAAGAGTTTCAACAACGTATCAATGCGGCCCTTCGTATTTATGCCGAGGCGCATAAAGAGCATCGCCGGTAGTCTCTAATATTTCTTCAAACGCGCCGCTCGCGCGAGCGTCCTTCTCATCAACCTTCATGAAAGCGGCGGACGACTTCAACGTGTCGTCCGCCGCATTTTTTATCGCGCCAGTTGCAGGCTGTTGATGATCTGCTGGAAGGCGGGCTGGTAATTTTCAAACTCGTCTTCGGGAGCCATCGTGATCAGGTAAAAGAGTCGCCCGTCGGCGGTGGCAGTCGTGTAGATGATGTCAACTTCGGTGACTCCGGTGACGACGGACGGCCCCGCGACCCTCGTGGCGTAGCCTTCGCGTCCGCCGATCCGGATGCGCTGCGGCTGGCTGACGACGCGGAAGTCTGCGTTGATGTCGAGTTGCTGTTGGACGTAAGCCTCGTTGGCGCGCGCCAGATCGCTTGCGGCGGGCGCGACCGCGCCGATGAAGATGCCGTGCGTCACGACGAGCGCGTCGCCGAGTTTTCCGTATGCGCCCTGGGGCGCGAAGATCATCTGTGCGTCGCCGTCGTCGCCTGCGGAGAGGGCATCCCAGTTGGCGGGATATTGGAAGGCGAAAGAGTTGTCGGACGCGCGGTAGGGTTGGAAGGAAGGGGCGGGCGGCGCGGGGCGAGCCGCGCCGGAAGTGTTGTTCGTCGGGTCGCGCGGGCCGGTGCGTTCGGGTTCGGCGGTCGAGGCGAGAGAGCCTGCGGCGCGTCGTCCTTCGAGACGCGCCTTGATCTGGTTGAAAGCCTGCGTGTCGCGGACGGGCTTGTCGCTCACGCGCAGAGACGGGAGCGCGTTCGTGATCGCGGCGACGCGGTTGCCGGGGTCCGGATGGTCGCTCAAGAATTCGGGCGTGCGCTGGCCGCCCTGCGCTTGGAGCGTCTTGAAGAAGTTCGCCATGTCGCGCGGGTCGTAGCCGGAGTCGGCCATGATGCGCGCGCCTTCGAGGTCGGCCTGCTTCTCCGCGGTGCGCCCGAAGCGCAGGAACAGCATGTTCGCGCCCGCGCCGCCGATGGAGTTGATAACCTGACCGAGGTCGGAATCCTCGCCCGTGATCGCGCCGATGACGCCCAAACCCTTTTGCGCGATGTAAGCTTTCGAGGCTTGGTTCGTTCCGTGGCGCAGCGCGACGTGTGTGATCTCGTGCGCGATGACGCCCGCGAGTTCGCCCTCGTTCTTCGCCGCCGCGATTGCGCCCGCGTTGACGAAGATGAAGCCGCCCGGCAGCGCGAACGCGTTCAACTCTTTCGACGCCACCACGTTGAACTGGTAAGGGAACTTGTGACCGGAGGCGCGCGAGGCGAGGTTCGCGCCGATTTGCCGGATGTAAGTGACGGTCGGCTCGTCGTTCAGGAGCGGCATCTGTTGCGCGATCTGTTGGGCTGAACGTTTGCCGAGTTCGATGTCCTGTTCGGGACTGAAGAGGTTAAAGCCGGGTTCGAAATGCGGCGCGGGCGTGCCGCCCTTCGCGCCGCCGCCGCGACCCGAAAACAGGTTGCTGCAACCCAACTGCCCCAACACGAACGCCAGCGCCAACACGAACGCCAGACTCTTTCGCCCATGCTTCAACATCTTCGCCACCCCTCCCGTCAAGTTCGCCGCCCGTCGCACCGCCGCCGCGCACGTCTTCAACCGGCGCGCACTTTGCAGACTTGAATTGTCACTCGTTTTTTTAGCTGCCCTCTATCTTAGACCAACTTCCGGCGAACTCGCCAACGCAACTATTTGTTTCATTTGGTCTATGCCCGGTCTATAATTCCGGCTCGCCCGCTTCACCCCGCCCCACGCTTCCGGGGCTGCCTGAGTCAACGCCATGATAATTTGTCACAACTGCCTGCGCCCACAAGCAAACGGGACGTTATTCTGCCCGCGCGACGGGACGCCTTTACAGGCGAGCAATGTTTTGCCGGTCGGATACGTGTTCGAACGGGAGTACGAGATCGAGGCGTTAATCGCACAGACGCGCAGCGGCAAACTCTACCGCGCCCGCCATGTCCTGCTCGGCAACTGTGTCGCGCTTAAAATATTCAACCCCGAACTGTGCGACCGGATATACAGGTGGCTATCCCTCTTTCAATACGAACGACAAGACCCGAGATGGTTCAGCCATCCGAACGTCGTCAAAATCTACAACCTGTCTCCCGATTACATGGTGATGGAGTATGTCGAGGGGGAGACGCTCGACGTAGAACTACGGCGGCGCGGTCGCTTCACGCCCCGCGAGGCGGTCGAACTGCTCCAACCCGTCGCCCGCGCGCTCGACGCGATGCGAGCGCACGGCATCACCTATGCGTTTCTGACACCCGCCGACATCATGATCGAGCGCGCGGGCAGCAATCACCTGTCCGTCAAACTGCTGCCTCTGATCTTCAACCGGCTGCTTGTCGATAGACCGGATAGCGTCATGTCGAAAATGCTCAGGTTGGACACGGAGGCCGTCGCCGTGCATTACATAGCGCGGGAACTTTGGGACGGAGGCTTATCGCTACAGGAGCAGAGCGGAGCGAATGTTTATAGTCTGGGTGTCATTTCATACGAGTTGTTGACAGGCCGGAAGCCTTACGACGGAGCGACATCCGATGAGGTAAGGCTAAAACAGGCAGCCGGTCGGCCCACGCTGTTGTCGGAACTTGCGCCCGGTATACCTCCACCCGTTGCCCGCGTCGTCGAACGCGCGATGGCTAACGAGGCGAAGAACCGTCACCCCACCGCCGGAGAGTTTGTCTCGGACTTACAAGCTGCGCTCGGACTGGGGAGAGGAATAGCTGATCGTTCTTTGGAAATGCCAGTTGATGACGACATTTGGGTGTCATACAGTAGAGGAGAGAGGATAGAAACCAAATCACGCAATGCTACGTCTGCGCCAGCGGAAACCCCGGTCGCGGACAAACCTCTTTACACGGACGAGAATGTGCAGTTCACGGTCTATCAACCGGAGGCGATTGCGCCCGCGCGCTGGTACATGCTGCTCGCGCTCGCGCACTTGTCGAAGCAACGACCGGACGCGCCGCCGGATGAGCCTGAACCGTTGGCGGAGGTGAAACGCATTGCCGCCCGCGTGCTCGCCGATCAAGAGACGGAGTATGACGCGGTTAAGCAGAACAGCCTGCACGCCGTCCCGCGCGCGGGCGAGATCACGTTCGTGCCAAGCGTCGAGGGATGCGAATTCAATCCGCCGCGCCAGAGTTTTTCGTGGCAGAAGAGCGTGCATAAGGTCGAGTTTGAGATGCGTGCGGCGGCGACTCTGGACGGGCAGATGGCGCGCGGTCGTCTGACCGTCTTCCTCGGCAGTCTTATTCTCGCCGACGTGCCCTTAGCGGTCCGCGTGGACGGCGCGAGCGGGAGTCCGGCCACGGTGGCTCCGAGCGTGCCCGCCTCCGCCTCGCCGTATCGCAAAATCTTCCCTTCCTATTCACATAAAGATCGGGCGGTCGTCGAACAAATCGAGCAGCACGTACATGCGCTCGGCGACAAATACCTGCGCGACCTGACGGAACTGCGCGCCGGGCAAGACTGGCAACGATGGATGCGCGACGCGATCAGAGAGGCCGACGTGTTTCAACTCTTCTGGTCGCACAACTCGATGCGCTCCGTCTACGTGCGGCAGGAGTGGGAATATGCGTTATCGCTCGGTCGTCAAAACTTCGTCCGCCCGACCTACTGGGAATTGCCCCTCCCCGAAAGCCCTGCGGAGAACCTGCCGCCCGACGAGTTGCGCCAACTCCATTTCCAACACCTGCGGTCGAGCATCAGCACAGCCCGCCCGACATCGGCAATCGCGCACGAAGCACAAGCCGCGTCGCCGATGGCTTACGTACCGAGTCGTCCGCCCCACGTCGCAAAGGGGCAACCGCTGCTCTGGGTCAAACTCCTGATCAGTCTCCTGATTTTCGTCGCTCTGGTTGCCGGCATTTACCTCTTAGTTCGTTTACTGTAGAGCTACCCTATGTCATCTCAAACGCTCGCCGCCGTCGCGTGGCTCGAACGCCGCATCGCCGACGACCCGACCGTCAATGCCGAACTCTTCGCACGACTCGCCGCCGAACAGCACACGCTCGGACTGCTCCACGACGAGCGCGCCGTCTGCCCCTTCCTGCGCCCGCTCGTCGTCGCCCGCGCTCAGTACGACGAGGTAGCGCAGGCAGCACAAGTGTTGGCGGGCGCGTTCGAGCGTCTGACCGAGGCCGCGCTCGCCGACGAAGAGTTGCTGGCCGAACTCGACCCCACCGCGCGCGAGGTGACGATGGCGCGCATCGATCCCGGCTACCGCTACGCGTGCGTTACGAGTCGCCTCGACGCCTATTTGAACGGCGACGAGTTTCAGTTTCTCGAATACAACGCGGAGAACCCCGCCGGGATAGCCGATCAGTCGCAACTCGAACGCGTCCTCTTCACGCTCCCGCACATGCGCGAATTTCTCGCGCGTTACACACACTGGCTGCCGCGCCCGCACGCGCGCCTGCTCACGACGCTCATCGAAGTCTATCGCGAATGGGGCGGCACGGTTGAACGCCCGCAGATCGCGATTGTCGATTGGGAAGGCGTCTCCACCGCGAGCGAGTTTCGCATCCTGCAAGACTATTTCACGTCCGAAGGCTACCCGACCGTCATCGCCGACCCGCGCGCCCTTAGCTTCGACGGCGTCCATCTGTGCGCCGGAGATTTCCGCATAGACATTCTCTACAAGCGCGTCGTGATTCACGAGTTTCTGGAAAAGTTCGACGAGACGCACCCGCTCTCGCGCGCCTACGCCGAACGCAAAGTCTGCATGGTGAACCCGTTTCGCGCCAAGCTCGCACACAAGAAACTCGGCTTCGCCATCCTCAGTTCACCGGCCTACGCGCACCTCTTCACGCCCGCCGAACTCGACGCCATCCGGCGTCACATCCCGTGGACGCGCCGCGTGCGTCGCGGTCTGACCACGTTTGACGGCGGCGAAGATGATCTCGTCGAAATACTAAGGCGCGAGCGAGCGCGTCTGGTGTTGAAGCCGAACGACGACTACGGCGGGGCGGGCGTCCTGATAGGTTGGGAGACGGGGGCGGCTGATTGGGAGCGCGCCATCACGCACGCGCTCTCGGCCTCTTACGTCGTGCAGGAGCGCGCGCCCGTGCGGAAAGTGTGGATGCAGGTGTCGGCAGGAAACCGTCTGGCGAGCGAGGAGATGTTCGTGGATTTCAACCCTTATCTCTTTCGCGGCGAAGTGGAAGGCGCGCTCGTCCGGCTCTCCGCGTCCTCGCTCTGCAACGTCTCCTCCGGCGGCGGAGAAACCGCGCTCGTCGTGTTGGAAGATTAGCCGTGACGGGTTTCATTGGTAAGCGACCTCCGGCATTCATCGCAGAGACACACAGAGCGCACAGCGGCGGAGAGAAACACGAGAGACGATCTCAAATTTGAAAGTCTAAACTTTGGTACGATCAGTCGCGGGCGATCAATCAACGCGTGTTCGTCCTCCGGGCAGCGTGCGTCCGGTTGTGCTGTCTTGTTTTCACTTTGCCGCGAGACGTGACGCGCGCCGCTCTTGGCGCGCCGGCCTTCGCGCTTTTAGTTTCGGCGGTCATGGATAGCGGTGTCGCGTTAGTGCTGCCGGTCGTCATCGACGCGTTCGCGTTGACGGCGTTGACGCCGTTTGTGGCGGTTGCGTTGCCGCGCGGCGTGTCTGCGACTGTCGCGTTCGTCGCGTTCATCGCGGGCATGGGAGGCGGCTCGGTCGCGGTCGTCGGCGTGATGACGGGAACGCTGCTGACGGGCGGCGGGCAGGGCACTTCACTCAAAGCATCACGGTGCGTCGCCACTGCGCGTTGCGCACGCCAGCGGGCGAAGTTCCACGCGCGCCAGTCTGCGTCTAACATGGTGGAGGTCCAATTAGAGAGTCCGCGCTCCACGCGGCAACGCTCGTCGCGGCTGAGCGAAGGCAGCGCGGAGATGAGCGCGGGCACGGCGTCGGCACTCAGAGATGCGACATACTCCGCATCGAAGGAACGCCCCGCCCGCGCGTGCGCGGCATTGGCGCGCACGATGTAAGCGTCTGGATTGAGGAGATGCAGGAGTCCGACGGTGACGAAGGCGGCGACGACCGCGCCGCAGGCGAAACGTTGACGCGCGCTCCGCACGAGCACCGTCCACGCGAACCAGATGAAGACGAGGCCGAGCCACAGCATGAACGCCGTCGTGTAGAGGCGCAGTTCCGTCAGCCCGTACTCGGTCTGGTAGAGACGCATGCGCGCAACCGCCGAAGCCATGATGACGAACAGCAGCGCGACCTGCGCCCCGGCCAGCGAGCGGAAGATGCGCTCCGCCGCCGGACTGTTTTTTCGTAGCAACGCGTGCGCGCCGAGCAGCAGCGGCAGCACCAGCCCCGCCACCCACGTCAACTCGAAGAAGCCGCGCCGCGCATATTCCGAGTAGGTCAACTCGGTGATCGACATGACGCGCGCCGCGCCGCCGAAGAAGTAGCGAAACTGCACGACGACGAAGCACGCGAACAAGACGTTCAGCAACCCGAGCACGACGCCCACTTCGACCGCGCCCAACGAAAACCCTCGCGCCGCCGCTTGCGCCGCGAACACCGTCTCGTCACTCGTTTGCTCGCGCGCCTCTTCAACAACTTTCGGCTTCTCTTCGTCGGCGCGGCCCGGCCTGTCGGCGTGGCTGCCGCTCTTGTCATCCGCCGTCGCGCCGCCTTCGACCACCACGCTCCCCGGCGGTTGCCTGTGTCCGCCCGGCTCGCCCGCGCGCGTCGCACCCGTCGCCGCCGTCGGGCCGTGTCGTTCCCTGTCGTCAACCGTGATCGAAGTGTAGCCGGTGGGCACGGCCTCTGAAACCACGCCCGGCGTCTCTCCCGCCAACATCATGCCGCGCAGGAAACCGCCCGTCATCCACGCGAACATGAGCATCAGGAAGAAGTGCGAGAACAGCACGCCGATGTCGAGTTGGAACGTCTGCTGCATGATGCCCTCGAACACGGCATCCGCCGCCATGAGCAGCGCGCCGAAGACGAACAACAGCGGCACCGCGATGACCAGCCCGCGCGCCGCCGCCCACGCGTGCCGCATCGCGCCGTGACGCGGAATCTTCGCCCACTGCACGTCGCTGACGACGAGCGGCAAACTCGCAAACATCGCGTCGAACGCCGCGTGTCCCAGACCCAAAACGTAATCGGCCAGCCCTCCCAGCCGTATCTTTTGCCCGCGCGCACGCCACGCGAGCAACGCGAAGGCGACGAACAATGCCAGCCCGTCGAGCAACTTCAGCGTCGTCGAATCTCGCCACGCGAACGCCGCCGCGAAGAAGGCGACGGGCAGAAACAACCACCCGCCGTCCGCGCGCCAACTCGCGCGCGAACCGGAGCGCGCGTGCAGAGCGTACATCGCCGCCACGAGCGCGCCCGTCCACAGCAAGACGTTCAAACCCCACGGCGTCTCGCGCAACAGCGCGTCGCCGAGCACGCCCAACAACAACGCTGCTTCCAGAATGTTCAGCCCCAACTTCGTCCGATTGTTCATACGCCCTCCGACTCGACCTCTACTGTCGCCGTTACACGCTCTCTCCCCGCGCTTGTTCCAGCATCCCGTTCGACGCCGCTTTCATTTTCGATAGCGTCCCTTTCAAGTTCACACCGTCGCGCCATCATCCCGTCGCCGCCGTGACGACGACGGGCACGCAACCGAAACGCCTTTCGCGACCGTGAAACTCCGCGACCGCCGACGCGAGATCGTCCGCCGTGAAATCAGGCCACATCCGCCGCGTGAAATAGAGTTCGGCATACGCGCTCTCCCACAACAGAAAATCACTGACGCGCTGTTCGCCGCCCGTGCGAATCAACAAATCCACGTCGCGCGCGGGCGCGGAGTCGTTCAACGCGTCGCCGAGCAGGCACGCAAACTCTTCACGCGTCACCATGCTGGTTGATCTCCGCTCGGAGTTCAATACTTTCGCCGCGCGCAAGATCGCCTCGCGCGACGAGTAGTCAACCGCGAGCCGCAGACGAAGCGCGTGCCCTCCGGCAGTTTTCGCTTCCGCCGTCTCGATGGCCGCCCGCAGCGGAGACGCGAGGCGGTCGCGCCGCCCGACGACGCTCAGGCGCACGCCGCGCTCCGCGAGTTTCTCCGTCTCCGCCATCAGGTAACGACGCAGGAGTCGCATCAGGAGCGACACCTCGCGCGGCGGACGCCCCCAGTTGTCCACGGAGAACGCGTAGAGCGTGAGCGTCCCGATGCCGCAATCGGGCGCGGCCTCCACCACGCGGCGCACGGCCTCCGCGCCCGCACGGTGGCCGAACGTGCGCGCCAGACCTCGTGCCTGCGCCCAACGCCCGTTGCCGTCCATGATGATCGCAACGTGCAAGCCATCACCCTCCGATATTTGCAAAGCCCTTTGTTTCATAAAGTCTCCACGCAAAAAAATTTAAGATTCAGCGTTCCCGCGCCGTGCGGATGATCGATTCCATGTGGTCGAGATAGCGCGTGAGCGCGCCCCTGCCTTTGTCCGTCAGGCGAAACTCGGTCTTCGGCGTGCGCCCTTCGAAAGACTTCTCGCAGGCGATGTACTCTGCGTCTTCGAGTTTGCGCGCGTGGACGCTGAGGTTGCCGTCCGTCGTCCTCAAAATCTCTTTGAGTTCGTTGAACGTGAGCGACGCGTTGCCCGCGAGCGCGCTGACGATGCCGAGCCGCAGGCGTTCGTGGATCAAACGATCCAACTCCGCCGCGCTCGTCGCTGGCGTCTTGCCGCCGCCGGCAGTTGCCTGCCCGACCGCGCGCAGTTCGTCGCGTTGTGCGCTCGCCTTCCTTTGATTGCTTTTGAGTGCGTTCGTTTTAGCCACCGTGTTTCCTCGCGATGAGCAGTCCGAAGACGAGGTGCAGGCCACCGAATCCGGCGGCCATATAAGCCTCCGCCCACGCCGCCGGACTGAAGAGCGCCAGCGTGCCCGTCAGCATGAAACACATGCCCATGACCGGCACGATCCTGACGGAAAACGCGCCGCCCGTCACCACGCCCGCGCCGTAGAGCAACAGCCACACCGGGCGGATCACGCTCACCGTGCCGTAGCGCGAGAGCACCACGGTCAGGAGCGCGCCGACGAAGAGCGGCGGCGTGAGGTTGAAGAGAAGTTTGCGTCCCGGTTTGGAAAGTAGCGGCTGCCGCGCCGCGCGCGCCTTGCGACTCATCGCCACAATCGAGATGAGCAGCGAAAGCACCGCCTCGGCGACCCAGATTTTGATCCACGCCCCGCGCGCCGTCGCACGCATCGCAAGGTACGAGGCCGCGAGCGCCGTCAGCCCCACGGCGCACAGTCCCCAGCCGGAGACGGCGGTGAACGATGCCGCGCTCTCCATCGTCTCGCGGATGTAGCGCAAATTATCCATCGCCCGCGCGTGCAACGCGGGTGGTTCCTGCTCTTCGACCGCACGTAGGCGAGTGAGTTTAACGACAGTCATCACGCGCACGATACCGCTTCCCGGCATTTTCGTCAAGTGCTTTATAATGCAAAGCGCAAGCACCAATTTCAGGCGTTAATATAATTGGCTTACCTAACGATGCTTTGTCTTGGCTGGCAGCTTGGTAGGCAGGTCTAGTTCATCATCTACCAGAACTTCCATACTCACGCCCGCTAGACGCGCATACCGTAACAGAATAGGTAAGGGAGGCTCATTCTTTCCGAGTTCATATTCTGAAATCCTTGAGTAATGCACATCGAACCCTAAGCGATGAAGCATATCCGCTTGAGATAGACCTAACGCAAGGCGAACTTGCCGCAGCTTTTCAGCGAGACGGTTTGGCCTTAGACGCGCTTTCCTACCCATCAGAAGTTGCCTCCTGACAGGTTGATCTTTCGCGTAAATAAGCGTAACCTACTGTTCCTCAACCTGTACGCCGTGAGAATGAACCTTTCATTCCGAACGGCGATGCTCATCACTCGGTAGAGGTTGAGGTTGAGCTACGCATGACCGTCGCTGATTTTCAAAGACTCGAACGCGAGCAAGATACCACAAGCTGAGCCTCACGCTCCTTTACATGCGAAGAGATCAAGTCTGTCTCAAAGGACGCGGAGCCCCGCCTGTTTCGCACTCCGTCCCCAAGTTTGTTAGCATACCGGGCGCTTCACATTCATTTAAGGAGAGCAGAGAAGTTTTGCAGGACGAGAAACTCCCGGACGGAATCAACTTCGTCGCCGAAGGCGAAGGCATACGCGAGTACCGACTCGCCAACAACTTGAAGGCATTGCTCGTGGAGAACCGCGTCGCGCCCGTGGCGACCGTGTGCGTGCTCTACAAGGTCGGCTCGCGCAACGAGGCCGTCGGCTACACCGGCTCGACGCACCTCCTCGAACACATGATGTTCAAGGGCACGCCCACCTTCAACAAAGACCGCAACACGCAGATCGCCGCCACGCTCCAGAAGATCGGCGCGGACTTCAACGCGACGACATGGTACGACCGCACCAACTACTTCGAGACTGTGCCGAGCGACAAAGTCGAACTCGCCATCCGCCTCGAAGCCGATCGCATGCGCAACTCGTTCATCGCCGACGCGGACCGCCAATCCGAGATGACCGTCGTGCGCAACGAACTCGAACGCGGGCAGAACGAGCCTTCGATGGTGCTCGACGAAGCCGTCTACGCCACCGCCTTCCGCGAGCACCCTTATCATCACCCGACCATCGGCTGGCGCGCCGACGTGGAAAACGTGCCCACCGCGCGCCTCAAAGCCTTCTACGACACTTTCTATCATCCGAACAACGCGACCGTCATCGTCGTCGGCGACTTCGAGCGCGCTGCGACGCTTCAGTTGATCAACGAAAACTTCGGCGCGTTCCTGGCGACGGAAGAGGCCATCCCCGAAGTCTACACGGACGAGCCGCCACAGCAGGGCGAGCGTCGGCTGACGATCAAGCGGGCGGGCGAACTCGCGCTCGTGCAGGTCGCCTTTCACACGCCCGCCGTGCTCGGACAAATGGGCGTGCTCTCAAACGCCGAACTCGCCGCGCGCGCCGCGAACCCGCCCGACGAAAACGACATCTACCCGCTCGTCGTGCTCTCGGCCTTGTTGTCGAACGGCGTCACGAGTCGCCTTTATCAAGCTCTCGTCGAGACTGAACTCGCCGTCTCGGTCACGTCGAACTGCGATCAGTTTCGCGACCCCGGTTTGTTCAACGTCTATGTCACGGTCAACCCCGGCGTCGCGCCGTCGGAGGTGGAAGCGGCGATCCTCGCGGAGTTGGAGCGCGTCGCAGCGGAAGATTTGCCCGGCGCCGAAGTGGAGAAGGCGAAGCAGCAGATCATCGCGCAGGTCGCTTACAACCGCGACGGCACGTCCGACATCGCCTCGCAAATGTCAGAGGCCGAGGCCGTCGCCGACTGGCGTTTCTACAAAGACTATGCGGCCAACATCGCGCGCGTTACCGACGCGGACGTGCGGCGCGTCGCCCGCGCTTACTTCACGGAAGACAACCGCACCGTCGGCTACTTCATCCCGAAGGCCATAGCCAACGGAGACGACGCGGACGACGCAGACGCAAACGGATCAAACGGCGCATGATCCTGCACGGCTCAAGGTGAGCACGCAAAAACTTTGTAAGCACACAAAACCCTTTGCGCCTTTAGTTTTCTTCTTCGCGCCTCCAGCGTGAAATCAGTTCTCGCCGGAGGCGCAAAGTTAAGACGTAGGGCGCAAAGAGTTGAGTGGTCGTTAGTGGTTTCGAGTTCTTCAAGTTACTTGCACGATGGGGGTGAGAGCGATGGTGAAACGGGGAGGCGCGGGAGATGAGGCGACGACGACGACGGGCGGGAGCACGACGCCGCAGGAGTTGGGACAGCAACCGCTGGCGGGGCACGGCGAGAAATCGTCGGACGCCACCGGGGCGAACACGCCCGCGAGCGTTGCGCGCACGAACTTCGCCGCGCGCGTCGCACGCACCGAACTGCCGACCGGAGCGGTCCTTCTCGTCCTCGAAAACCGCGCCACTCCGACCATCTCTCTGCGCGCCAGTTTGCGCGCCGGTTCGCATTTCGAGCCGCGCGACAAGCCCGGCCTCGCGCGTCTGACCGCCGACATGCTCGAACGCGGCACGCTCCGGCGCACCAAGTTTCAACTCGCGGGCGACCTCGAAGCCGTCGGCGCGGAAATAGAATTCTCCGCCGACCCCTTCGCCATCGAGATCGCCGCGCGCGCGCTCGCCAAAGATTTGTCGCTCTTGCTGGGCACGCTCGCCGAACAACTGCGCGAACCCGCGTTCCCCGCCGACGAACTCGAAAAGCTCAAACAGCAGGCCATCGCCGCCGTGCAGGAGCAACAGGCGAACACGCGCCTGCGCGCCTACGAAAAGTTTTCCCAACTCGTCTACGACCCGGCCAACCCGTTCTACGTCCACGGCGGAGATCAACTGATCAAAAGTCTCAACTCGATCACGGTCGAAGACGTGCGCAGTTTCTACGAAGAACGTTACGGCGGGAGTTCGCTCGTCATCTCCGTCGTCGGCGACGTGCAGGCCGCCGAAGTGCAGAGACTGTTCGCGGAAGCGTTCGGCGAGTTTGGCGGACCGCGCGCGAGCGTCGAGATCAACGTGGAAGACCCCACCCCGCAGGCGGGCGCGCGACGCGAGATCGTGCTGCTCAAGGAGAAGGCCAACGTGGACGTGCTGCTCGGCACGGCTGCGCCCCTGCGTCGCGACGCGCGCGACTACTACGCGGCCACCCTCGCCAACGGCGCGCTCGGCGAATCCACGCTCTCCTCGCGGCTCGGCCTGCAAGTGCGCGACCGCGAAGGATTGACTTACGGCATCGGCTCGCGCTTCCGCGCGCCCTCGCTCGCCGCAGGACCGTGGTACATCGCCGTCTCTGTCAACCCCGGCAACGTCGAAAAGGCGATCAGCTCCGCGCTCGTCGTCCTGCGCGATTACGTCACGAACGGCATGACGGCTGACGAACTCGCGGACGAGAAATCATCCGCCATCGGCTCGTTCAAAGTCTCGCTCTCGACCAACGCCGGACTCGCTGAAGCGCTCTGGAACGCGGAGTTCTTCCGTCTGGGCACGGACTACCTCGACCGCTTCCCCGAACTCATCCAAGCCGTCACGCTCGAAGAAGCCAACGCCGCGATTCGCAAATACTTCCGCCCGGATCATCTCACCATCATCATCGCCGGCGACTACGAATCCGCACCCACCGGCGCAGGCGTGCTAACTTAAACCATAAGAGTTTCGTTTCTCGCGCGGGTAAAAAGACTCATCGCAGAGACGCAGAAAGAAGAAACGATGAAGGAGGAACGATGAATGATGAACTGAAAGTAACTGCTTTCAGTTCATCATTCATCGTTCCTCCTTCATCGTTTCAATCAGCAGGGGCCGCGACTTTGCGCGCCGCCGTCGCAGAGGGCGGGCTTCACGATCTGCCATCCGATGATCACCCCGGCGGCGACCGCGCCTCCGACGAGCACTTTCGTCATCGTCGAGAAACCGTTTCCGGATTTCTTCACCTGCGCCACGTCGTCGTATGCCACGACGGTTGACTCGCCCGTCTTCCTATCCGTGACCGTGAAGGAGTCCGCTCCGGCTGCGCTGACGTAGCCCTTCAGCTTCCTCTCGTCGCGCAGTTTGACCTCGACGCGCGCCCGCTCGCCGACACCCAGTTTCAACACGCTGACCCGGGCTTGTTGGGCGAGGCGTGCAGCTTCACCCGTCTCCGCTCGAACCGTTTGAAAGCCAAAGGCCGACGACAAAATTATTCCTGAAAGCATGATCGCGAGAGTTCTTAAAAGCAAAATTCAGTCTCCTCTAAAATTTCAAATTCCGCAGAATTCATATTAAGCAACCGTTGTGCCAACGCGCGCTGTGAACTAAACGCGGCAAATTCCGGGTTAAACGTCGAACCGTGCGCCAAAGGTCGCGCGATGCGCTTCTTTCTACTGGCGGGTTTCTGCTGCGCCGGTGCAAGGCTATCGGAAATCTCACGACGCTCACGGTCTTTCAAATCAACAGGCAAATCAACAGGAGTTCAACTTCGCTTTGTGTGTTAATCTTTGCGTCCGGAGAGAGGCGAGTTATGCGACGACGCGAGAGCGATGGCTGCCCGGTGGCGGGCGCGTTACAGGTAGTTGGCGACAAATGGACGCTGCTCATCGTGCGCGATCTGGCGCGCGCACCGCGCCGCACAACCGAACTCATCGCCGCGCTCCACCCCATCAGCAGCCGCACGCTCGTCGGGCGACTCCGCGACATGGAACGAGACTCACTCGTGGAACGCCGCGACTACGGCGGCAGCCCCCCACACGTCGAGTACGCGCTGACCGAGCGCGGGCGACTCCTGCTCCCCATGCTCGACAGCCTGCGCCAACTCGGCCTCGCGCTCGGCTGCAACGAATGCGAAGACCGCCGCGCGCACCTCGGCGACTACTGCGACGCCTGCCCGCGCAAAGACACCAACGAACACACGCCCGTCACCCCCACGCGCCAACGCGAACGCGACGACTCAATCGTCCTCCTGTAAATTCTTAGCAGCAGCTAGCAATCGTCCCTGCCGGGAATTTTCAAACCGCTGCTTAACGCGGGTGCAGGGACGAAGCGTCATTTGATCGAGGCCAGCACGCGCTTGATCAACTCGTCGGGGTTCGCCTGATGCCAACGCCACACGATGACGAGGTCGTGTTCGGGGTCAACCCAGATCGTGTTCGAGCCGTAGCCGAGCGCGGCGTAGCTCGTCTCGGGCGCGCTCGGCCAAGCCTTCCGCCCCGTGTTCAACCACCAGAGATAACCGTAGTCTGATTTGACCTTGCCCGGCGCGGTCGCCTCGCGCACCCACTTTTCGGAAACGATCCGGCGCTTGCCCCAACGGCCACCGCGCAGGAAGAGGTAGCCGAAGCGCGCCTCGTCGCGCGTGTTGATCCAGAGGCCGCCGCCCCAACGTGTGCCGCCGCTGATGGAGGGCATTCGCTTGCCGTCAATCAACACGTCGGAGTTTGAGTAGCCGTGATACCGCCACGCGTCCGACGCGCCGATGGGGCGCATGATCTCCGCGCGCAGAACTTCCGGCAGAGGCTTACGCCAGAGGCGCAGGAGCGACAGGGCGAGACGGTTCACGCGCACGTCGTTGTACTCGTAATAAGTGCCGGGAGCGCGCAACTCGCGCGGCTCGCGCCGGCCTCTGCCGAACGCCTCGACGCCGATGAAATCGTGCGACTTGCCCCACATCACGCCTTCCCACTCGCTCGTCTGCCGCGCATGATCCTCCCATGTGATCGGCGCGTTGTGCGGCGAATCGTAGCCGCCGTCGTTGATGTAGAGACGCACGGGGTCGCCCACGTTTTTGATCAAACCGCGATCAATCGTGAGGCCGAGCAACGTGGAGAGGAAACTTTTGGCGACGCTGTAGGTCGGGTCAACCCTCCGCGTGTCGCCCCACTCCGCGACGATGTAACCGTGACGGAGGATGATGCCGTTCGTCTCGCCGCGCTCCTTCGGCAAAGGGCCGAGCACCGCGCCGAAAGTCTCAACCTGCGTGGAGAAGTCGCGCGGAACTTTGCTCTCCTGCGTCGCGGCGTAGGCCACCGCCTGTTCGAGCAGCGCGGCGTCCATCCCGACCTCGGCGGGCTGCCTGCGCCGCCACGCGTCGCCGCGCGGCGGGTAATAAACCGCTTCCGCTTTCCTGCCGCTTCGCGCCGTCGTCTGCGCCGTAGCGAGTTGAGTCGGCGAGAGGCCGCCCGCCGTGCAAAGTATGAGTGTGATGAGAGCGGCGGAAAGTTTACGCGTCATGGTGTGCTCCTGACTCTGGGCGGAATTTCGTTCCGGCGTCCATCAAACACGAAGACACGAAGTTAAGTCGTAAAGTTAACTTCGTGTCTGCGGGTTCAATTTTGCGGGTCGTGCCATCGGTCGCCGCTTTAGCGTTTGCGGCGTTTAATCCCCGGCGGGCGCGCCTTCGGTTTCGGCGTCCGCATGGTTTGAAATGACTTCGCCGTCGGGCATGATGATCGCTTCGTGGTCGGCGGTGACGATCTCGCCCTCGATGGTCACTTCTTCGCCCGTGAGCGTGGGGACGGGGAGATTGTCGAGGTAGCGTTCGGCGTCAATGGCGGCCATGCAGCCCGTCCCGGCGGCGGTGATGGCCTGCCGGTAGAAGGAATCCTGCGCGTCGCCGCAGGCGAAGACCCCGGGAACGTTCGTTGCCATCGAGTGGCCGTTCGTCTTGAGGTAGCCGATGTCGTCCATCTCCAGCCAGCCTTTGAACATGTCCGTGTTCGGCTTGTGGCCGATGGCGACGAAGACGCCTTCGCAATCGAACGTCGTCTCTTCGCCCGTCACGTTGTTGCGCAGACGCACACCGCTCACGCCGCTCTCGGGCGTGCCGATAATCTCAAGCACGTCCGTGTTCCAGATGAAGTCGATCTTCTCGTTTTTCATCGCCTTGTCCTGCATGATCTTCGAGGCGCGCAGGTGGTCGCGGCGATGGATGACGGTGACGGACGAGGCGTAGCGCGTGAGGAAGGTCGCTTCCTCCATCGCGGTGTCGCCGCCGCCGACGACGACGATCTTTTTGCCTTTGAAGAAGAAGCCGTCGCAGGTGGCGCAGGCCGAGACGCCGAGGCCGCCGAGGCCGTGCGGCGCGGGCGCTTCGCCGGGAATCCCGAGCCACTTCGCCGATGCGCCCGAAGCGATGATGAGCGTTTCGGCCTTGACCGTGTGGTCGGCGGTGTAGAGCGTGAAAGGGCGTTCGGAGAGGTCAACTTTGTCGATCCAGGAGACGAGAAACTCCGTGCCGAAACGCTCCGCCTGCGCGCGAAACTGTTCCATCAACTCCGGCCCCTGAATGCCTTCGGCGAAGCCGGGATAGTTCTCCACCTCGGTGGTGATGGTCAGTTGGCCGCCGGGCTGCGGCCCTTCGATGACGAGGGGTTTGAGGTCGGCGCGCGCCGCGTAAATGGCCGCCGTCAGCCCCGCCGGGCCTGAACCGATGATCACCACTTCTTTGTGCAAAATTTCTTGAGTCATCTCGCTGTTTGTCGCTCTCCTTCGCCGTGTTTCCGTGCCCGCGCACGGTCAAATCACCCATTTGCATGTAGCCTTTTCGCTCGCGCGTATAGTATAACTCTCTGCGCTGGATGTAGTCGAATCAGAGCATGCGGGCGCGGACGCCGACGAATTCCTTTTCGTCAACCACCGCAGAAGCGCGTCGGTAACTTTAGTAACTTTGGACTCACCGGGAAGCACAAGCATAGTTAGTCCGACCATAGAGACAGTCGCCGTGCTCGGCGCGGGCACGATGGGACACGGCATCGCGCAGGTGGCCGCGCTCGTCGGCTATCGCGTCGTGCTGCGAGACGTGGAGCGGGAATTTCTCGTGCGCGGCCTGCGCGCCATCGAAGACAATCTCGACAAAGGCATCCGGCGCGGCAAGACGACCGAAGCCGAACGCGACGCCACGCTGCAACGCATCCGCGGCGCGACCAACCTCTCCGAGACGGCGCACGCAGACCTCTTCATCGAAGCCGTCCCGGAACGCATGGAGCTGAAGCAGGAGACGATCCGCGAAGTCGAGCGCGTGGCGGAGCGTGATTTCATCTTCGCCACGAACACTTCTTCACTCTCGATCACAGAGATCGCCCGCGCCGCCAGCCGCCCCGAACGCGTCGTCGGCATGCACTTCTTCAACCCCGTCCACATCATGCGCCTCGTCGAGATCGTCGTCGGCGCGGAGACGAGCGAAGAGACGCTTGAGGCCGCGCGCGCCGTCGGGCGCAGGATGAAGAAAGAGCCGATCACGGTGCGTGACGTGCCGGGTTTCGCGTCGAGCCGTCTGGGCGTGGCTTTAGGCTTGGAAGCGATGCGGATGCTGGAACAGGAAGTGGCGAGCGCAAAAGATATAGATACCGCGATGGAACTCGGCTACAATCACCCGATGGGGCCGCTCCGTCTAACCGATCTGGTCGGCCTCGATGTGCGCCTGAGCATCGCCGAATATCTGCATCGCACGCTCGGCTCCGAAACCTTCCGCCCGCCGGAAATTCTGCGGCGCATGGTCGCCGACGGAAGGCTCGGCAAAAAAAGCGGCGAAGGTTTCTACGACTGGAACGAGGAGGAAGTAAGCAGTAAGCAGTGAGCAGTGAGCAGTCTCAAACTTGCTCCGATCATCACTACTCGTCAAACAAGACCGCCCGACTGCTTACTGCTCACTGCTTACTGCTTACTCTTATGACGACGCCGACCAACGAAGAGAGACGTTTCGCGCTGCGCATGTCGCTGCGCCTGCCTATCGTCGTCTCCGGTCGCGCGGAGGACGGAGCGGCGTGGAGCGAACCGACCGAGACGGACGACATCTCCACCACCGGCGCGCTCTTCCACCTCAACCAGAAGGTTACGCGCGGCGAGCAACTCTACCTGCGCGCGCACCGCCCGGACGGCGCGCCCATCGAAGTCACCGCCCGCGTCGTGCGCATCGCCTCCGCCATCTACGGCACGGCGCGCATCGGCGTCCACATTCTCGAACCCACGGAAAACTGGCTCCGCCTCTTCGTCTCTTGGGTTGCAGACGATCACGGCTCGCCGTCGGAAGAAGTTTAAAGCACAAGGGTTTCAAGTTTCAGGTTTCAGGTTTCAAGTTAAAGACCGTCGAACCTCTACAGTCTTGAGACTTGAAACCTACAACCTGAAACTATTTTTCGGAGAAAAATTTAATGTCGCAATCATACGAAACTCTGCTGGTCGAGCGGCGCGGGCGCGTCGCCATCGTGACGATCAACCGTCCTGAGAAACGGAACGCTCTCAACATCCAGACGCGTGCCGAGGGCGCGGCTGCGCTCGAAGAGTTGCGCGAGGACGAGGAGGTGCGCGTCGTCGTGTTTACGGGCGCGGGCGATAAGGCGTTCATCGCGGGCGCGGACATCGGCGAGTTTGCCGGGCGCACCGCCGTCACGCAGCGTGACGTGATGACCGGGCGTTCGCTCTTCACCGCGATTGACACTTTCCCGAAACCCGTCATCGCCATGATCAACGGCTATTGCCTCGGCGGCGGCTGCGAACTCGCACTCGCCTGCGACCTGCGCATAGCGAGCGAACGCGCCTCCTTCGGTCAGCCCGAAATCAACCTCGGCATCATCCCCGGCGGCGGCGGCACGCAACGGCTCACGCACCTCGTCGGCGAAGGCAAGGCGATGGAGTTGATCCTGACGGGCGAGATCATAGACGCGCAGACGGCCTACAGTTACGGCCTCGTCAATACCGTCGTCGCCGCCGAAGAACTCGAAGCGAAGACGATGGAGATTGCCAACCGCATCGCGGAGAAGAGTCCGGTCGCGCTGCGCATGGCGAAGGAAGCCGTCAAGACGGCCTCGCGCGCGACGCTCGACGAAGGCTTGCGCCGCGAGATCGACCTCTTCGCCCTCTGCTTCTCCAGCGAAGACAAGGACGAGGGCGTCCGGGCCTTTCTCGAAAAGCGCAAGCCGGAATTCAAGGGGCGATAGTTCGACCACAAATAGACGATTTAATTCCCGCACATCGAAGCAGAGGCGGCCTGTTACGCGAACAGGCCGCCTCCGGTTTTTTCGCCCACTCACGCGCGCCTCCGGCCATCTCATTCACTATTGACTTGCACCCGGAGTTGGAGTAGAAGCTGTCGCATCGCAGCGGTTTTGCTCGCCCGCGTCCTCGATGCGCCCGCCGATTTCGAGCAAACAACTCACCACCGTCTCTTGCGCGAGCCTGCCGCTCACACCTCTCGAACCCGTGGCTCCCGTAAGACCTACTCGAAAGGAGAACCGCGATGCCGCGTCGCCACGCTTTGAACACTCACCTCTTCAACAACGTCCTCGTCCTGTTCTTCACAGTTACCGCCACGATCATCGTCAACGTCGAGGTCCACGCCCAATCGAACATCCCGACCAAGCTCGTCGTCTCAAGCGCGCAGCGAACCGTCGGCGTCAGAGAGCAGACGGAACTGCGAATCAGACTCCTCGACCAGACGGGAAACGAGACAGCCGCAACCTACGACACGAACGTGACACTCATCGCCACCAGACAGAAGGATATTGATACCGCCAAACGAGAAGGCAAGGGGCACGCATCGCTCCAACGCCACGGGACGCTCGCGCTGCCGGGCGGCGTCAACACCGTCCAGACCGCCGTCACGATTCGTCAGGGACAAGCCGCGACCGCCGTGCGTTTCAGTTCTGAACATAGCGGGCTGGTTCGCATCTACGCCGAGAATGAAAAACTCGTAACCGGCGCGACACTCATCGCCGTCGTCGATAAAACCGGCAAGGCTTCTCCGCGCGACGGCGCGACAGCCGACGCCGGAATTTTCAAGTTAGCTTCGCTTCAGGAGACACCCGCTCTCGCCGCGCCCGCCGCTCCGCAATGCCGGCTCTCAATCGAGCCGGTCGGTGAGACGAACCCCGTCTTGAACGAGCGGAAGGAATACGTGCGCAGTTTCACGCTGGTGTTGAGGAAGCCGGGCAGCGAAGACACCTGTCGCGCCCCACAGGATATAAAGGTGCATTTAAGCGTGGTCGGCGGTGCTGTCCCCTCGAAAAATCTGATCATCATTCCAAAGGGCGAGGTCATAGATCCGTCTTTGGAGGACATCGAAGTGCGCACGAAGTCCGGTGGTAGCATTGAGGTGGCGGCGATGCTCATGACCGGAAGCGAGTTGGTGCTGCCCGCTCCAAAAGTCGTGCTCGATTTCCCGACCAACATCCGCGCCACCAAACTACTGGTGCGTGCGCTCCGGCCAACGGCGATGGCGAACGGCGTCGAATCCATCACGTTGCTGATCAGCCCCGTGGACGCCGGTAACAATCTGGTGCGCAACCAGTATGAGGGGTTGAAGACGCGAAACATCGCCCTCCGTATCGCCAGCCCGACGCCCGGTCTTAAATTCAACGGGGCGACGATCATCCAGTTCAAAAAGGACGATGAGTTCGTCGAAGCGAGCGTCGTCAGTTCTTACCCCGTGGTCGGAGCGCGAATCATAGCCGAGAGTTTGAACGGCGATCAGCAATGGATTTCGGGCGAAGGGAAAGTAGAATTTTGCTTTCCGTGGCCGCAACTCGGCGGCGCGATGTTCGGCGGCCTGATGTTTCCACTCCTGCTCACGGTGTTTCCCGGCAAACAACGCGAACAGCGTTTCAACGGCGGCAAGTTGAGGATGACCTCAATCTACGGGGTGGCCGGATTGTTTCTCGGAGGGTTGGCTTTCGCCCTTGTCTTTTTCGGCGCGTTCAAGGCGACCGAGTTCAACTTCAACGGCATGCTCATCACGATTGCGCGGTTGCCGATTCACAGCGCGTTCGCCGCCTGCGCCATAGGTTTCTTCGGCAGCATCATGCTGGCCTCCGGCTTAGCCTTCAAAGAGCACAGGCAGAGTGCATCGGGCGTCGTCGAACCACCTGCGCAGGCTTGAACCCGCGCGCCGCCACCATCCGTCACGCTCATAGAGCCGGAGGAACTTACCTCGCATGAAAATACTCGCTTCGCTCACGGGCATCTTGTTGGCGGCCATCGGCGGCGTGGTGGCTTACCGCGCCGCCTTCATCGCACCGCACGCGGCGGTCGTCATCACCGAGTCGAGCGTCCGCGAGATGCCCGACATGTGGCGCATCCTCGCCGGAATCGCACTCCTCATCGCCGGGGCGTGCCTCGCCTTTTTCGCCCTCCGCCCACCCCGCCGCCGGTAACGCACACTTAACAACCAACACCCACTTAACGACTGACGCGCGCTTGACGACTTTTCGCGCCCAGAGATGGAGGCTATTGACTTCATCTTGCTTGTTGCGTTCTAGCAGGGCGGAGGCTGGCGTTATAGGCTATCTCCGCTAATTCGAATCGCTCGCAGAACTCGGCTCCCGTGAATTTGTGGGATTGCCTCTCCCCTGACAACGCATTAGTAACAACCTGTAAGACAAAATGCGGGTCAGTTCTCGCCCGTCGCACTTCACCCGCAGTGATGATGAATGACGGTGCAGCTCCACGCACTCCTTTCACCTCAACATGTTCCTCCGCTTCTCGCTTCTTGCACAGTAAGTCGTAGCCGCATCTGTCTGCCTCGACTGAGGTGACATTCCAGCCTGCTGCTTTGTACTGCTTGGTTACACATTCAACAGCACTTCGTTCCACGAGCTTGTTTGTCTCTGGGTCACCAAAGCCTGCTCCAGTACTAATGTTCCGTTCCAACTCGGGGGCATCGATTTGAGCCGGGTCGAGCCATGGCATTCGGACGCCCATGGCAGTAAGGAAGGCTGGGATTGAACCGTATTTCTCAGTCACCAGTGTCACGGCAGCATCTCGCACACGCCTTGACTTCTGAACTGCATCGGTAGAGTCGTACCCGAGTTCCGCAAGCAACTTTGGCTTGTTAACAGCAACCTCAGTAATGTTGTCGAGCAGATAGATGAGTTTCCATGGGTTCTCATGGCTTAACGGCCAAAGGTGATTGCCGAGGTTCTCATTCTCAAGTTTACCGATAACCCGTGCCGCGTAATTGAACTTTCCTGTCCGGTGTTCAGAGATGAGTACAACGTCGCCAATCTCCATCCGGCTGAAGTGGTTCCTCAGATTCTCAGTCATAGCCCAACAGTGAAAGCTATCTGCGCCATCTAGGGTAGAGGCTATTTGGAGTTGCTGACTTGAGGATAATATGTTCGCGACATTGTTGAGATGAACACTGCCCAGCAGGGTAGTATTCAAGTTCTCAGGGCTGGCTGAAACGAGGTACAGATTCATTTTTGACCCCACCTATATCAATCAAGTGTGCAGGAGCTGTCTTAGTTCTTCCACGCTTAACGCCCGCTTGGAATTCATGTGTATCAACGTATGGCAGTTCGCGCATACAACAGCTAAGTCGCTCAACTGCGTAACACGTGGCGCATCTGATGCCGCAAGCTGTTTAATGTGATGTGCCTGTAAGACCCGTACGCCCTTGCCGCCAAGCAATTCCGAGTAGTCTTTGTCGCAGACGCAGCAGATGCCATTGGCTGCTGCCAGAGCTTGCTCGCGCAGGTGTTTGCTTCGCCCCCTGACATAACGCACCGTTTCTGTCATCGTGCCCTCAATGGCGAACGGTTCTGTCGGGGGCATGATGCGCGGGGGCTGCCTCAATAGCATCGCCCACTCTCCCTCAAGTGCTTCAGCAACATCTTCAGGGATAATGACGCCAGAGCTTTGAGAGTCCCAATACATCTTCGAGAGGATACCCCTGTTCAGTTCCCTGCGAGACAGTATCTGTTCATCTGGGTTTAGCAGCTGATTGAACACCGCATCTACGTATAGAGTAAGCTTGCCCATACGTGCTTTTGCCTCGTCCCAGTGCGGCTGGAGATAAGGTGTTGATGTAGCCCACCCTGAGGCCATTATACCTTTGGGCTCTTTGCCCAGCCGGATGAGAAACAGTCTGTCACCTTTGCGGATGCTTTTCGTGTTGCCACAACTCCAACGCATGACAAACGTACCATCTGGTCGCCGTTCTTCAATGACTTCATCGAAGTCATCCCACCAGTGCCAACGCTTAGGATTCCACGTAAGTAAGTAAGTCGCCATATATCAGTCCAAAATGAATCATCGGCCGAAGTGATGGACTTGAATCATGTCCAACAGCTAAGTCTCCAAAGCAGATAAATCGAGATGTTCTCCCGTTGGTGGTGTGACTAGCAATGTCTGCTGTTCAGGCGCGGGTTGCTGAATGCGATGGCTCATCTGCGGCAATGTTTTCCCTAACTTAATGAGTTGTTCGGGCTTTGCAGCAGGCGTTCCAAGGAAAGGTGCGGAAGTTACGCCAGACAAAGAGACAGCACGCTACCACAGGCACAAAACAGCGACAAGGGTTTCAGCATAATAGCCTACTGATGAGCCATGACCCGTTTGCGGATTTCCCTTTTGTTGTGCTAATTTGTGAGTTCGTTTGAGTGCATGATTTCGCACTTGAGTGGATGATTTATTCCCGCCAAGTTATTGACACAAGGGGCCGTAGCTCAGCTGGGAGAGCGCATGACTGGCAGTCATGAGGTCAGGGGTTCGATCCCCCTCGGCTCCATCAATATCTTCAATAACTTAGGGGCAGCCACATGGCTGCCCCTAAGTGTTTTGTGTGCCTATAGTGTGCCAAGTCCAATATTAGAGACTCCAAACACACATTACGACAAGATTATTCGGAAGTTTTTAAGCTATAGAATGTGGTAATTCCACAAATGAATCCTTTTGTGGAATTACATATACCCTCAAGATAATGATTGAGTTTGGCTATGGATAAGGAGTAAAAGTGTTTCTAATCAAGGCACACTCTTTACCGGAAGTACTACTTCAAGCAAACAAATGACAAACGAAGAGACATTTGAAATTGAGATAAGGATCGCAGTAACTGGACAGACGTATTCTGCTGAAATTTCACATGAGACAACAGTACAGCAAATTATAGATGCTTTTATGGATGTCAACTATCTTGACACTGAACTTGGATTAGGATGGAAACTATTGCATGGAGCAAAGGTGCTAGCTAATGACGCTATAATATTCCACCTGATTGACAAAAACTCGCCTGCTACGTTTGAACTAATAGCTAAAGTTGTAGGTGGTTAATTATGAAGATTAGAAAACTCGATAAGACTGTTGAAACAACAATAGGTGTTAAGGAAGTCTTATCAGTGATCGAAAATAACAGGACAAGAGTACGAAATTTGTGCAATATCATTCTGACTTCTTGCAGTTTATTTCTTTCTTCTTCTTTCGTAGTATTATTTTTCCTTATCAAAGAATCTTATCCGAATAACTCTTTAATAATAGTTCTCCTACTACTCTCGGCTGTTATGTTAATTGCAGCTATTTTTTTTACGGTTTTGTCAGCCTATATAAGAAACCCAAAAGTAATCACGACAGAGTTTGCTCTCATTAGCGTCCAGACATACTATTTTCATAAAGAACAGAAAAATTCTCGAATTGCCATTGTATTTCTGTTTGCAGGTATCATCACATTTTTAGTCGCCTTAATTTTCTTTGCAACCAAGATAGTAAAATAACTACTTATACTGTTGGTTAAAGTAACTCTTCTGACTTGTCTAGCTTGAGATAAAATTCCACGAATAACTCTTTTGTGGAATTGTTAAAGCAACAAAGAAGCGGCCTTTCCTATAAATTGACTCTGAAAAAGTTAATAAAGCCTACGTCTTTGTGTACCAAAGTTGGCGAAACGCGGACTCAAGACTATTAGGAAGGCATCACATGGTAGTGGTGTTTTTAGTCAGCAACCTCATTACCGTCGCAGTCAGTCGCTTGATGTCTTGTGGCTTCCTCAGAAAAGCATTGACGCCCGCCCGCAGCGCATCCTGCTCGACATCGCTCGCCGACAACATAATGATCGGTGTGCGCCGCCGGTGTGGGAGTTGCAGCGCACGCCGCGCAAGCTCTAAGCCGTCCTTGCCGGGTAGTTGATTATCGAGGATGAGCAGGTGATAGCGCGTTTTGCTTTCAATCTTGCTCATGGCCTCCACCCCGTCGGCGCAGAGTTCTACCGTCCAGCCTAGTTCCTCTAAAGTCTCTTTCACAGCGTCAGCCACCGCCGGATAATCTTCGACGCAGAGAATATTGATGGTGCGTGCTTTGGTGCGCGGGCGACGGCGACTCTTGCTGTTGATGATGCTCTGCCTGCGTGTTTCGGGTGGGGTGCGCAAGGAGGCAAGCTCTTTGTGTCTGCCGCCTTCGTCCAGCATGGCGGCGAGCGTGCCATGATGTTGCAAACCGAGCAGCCGCGCGGCGCGTGTGACGCTGCCCTCTCCGTCTATCAGAGCACGCCTCACGTATCTGGCCTCGTAGGTGTGTACCTTCTCATTAAGATCGAAGTTCGCCCAAAAATCCACTAGGCTGCGGACTCGTATTTGTGATAGGGACGCACGTCGTGCGTACACGATGCGGATGGCACAGGCACGCAGACGTGAGATCGTTTCAGCATCCTGCGTCTCTTTGAGCAAGTTATGTGCGTGCTCGTATGCCTCTAACAGTTCGTGCTCGTTGATGCGGTCGGCGTGTTCTTCCATTAACGAGAGCAAGGCGCGTCCGGCATCTTCGACCGCTCCGGCTTCCTCTGCGAGGTCGGCGGCGCGTCTGAGCGTGTTGGCCGATTCGATGAAGTTGCCACGCCGGGAGAGTACACGGCCTTGTGTGGTGAGAGCCTCAGCCAATGCGCCTTGCTCGCCGCCTTTAGAGAGCACCCGCACGGCTTCGCGGATCGCGCTTTCAGCTCCATGCAGTTTGCCCTGTTCTAACAGGACGCGGGCGCGGGCTTCATCTATCTGCGCCACAGTTCCCCTATCCGCTAAGCTGACGAACAGGTCGCGCGCGCGATTGAAGTGCTCAAGGGCTTTCTCGTAATGTCCGATGGTGTAGAGCAGGAATCCTAAATTACTTTCCGCCCGTGCCTTATAGCTGGTATGACCTGCCTGCTCGAAGTGAAACGACGCGGCGGTGTATTCGATGATGGCTTGGTCTGTGTAATCCGGGCGGTGCTCGGCTTTGCCTAAGCACATGAGTACACAGGCGAGATCGTTATGAAATTTTCCTTTCAGCGCATCATTCTTACTTTCCTCGAATAACTCGGCTGAGTCTGTGAGGATGCGAAGTGCTTCGATATAGCGACCATTACATGATTCAACTAACACGAGACGGATTAAGATTTTGGCTCGTATCTCTGGGTCATCCTTAGACGTAAGTTTATTTAAGGCGTTGGTGTAAATCACACGCGCATCGTCATATCTGCCTTCGCGCCAGTAGCAGAAACCAAGCTCGCTACGCGCGGCAGCGGCTCTGGTTGTTTCTCCGAGAGCCTCAAAGCGTGTGATACTTTCGCTAACAAGGTCTTTGGCTGCCTCTTGCTTCTCCTTGTCCTGTACGGCACTGGCAAACCAACCTGATAATGTTCCGGCGCGTAAAAGTACCTCTGCGACGGTCAGCTCAGAGAGTCCTTTAAATGCCGGGCGTTGGCTGACGCCCTGCCATAACTCGGCAAGCACTTCACGCGCCGCATCGTATTGGCCTCTATGCTCGAAGTCCGCCGCTATCTGGCATTGAAGCTGCGCCCGTTCATCGCGGCTCAACGCAGGGTTTTCTAACTGCTTCAACATAGTTTCGGCTAAAGTCATGTGAGGACTCGCTTTCTTTGTGCTTGGCAAGAAATATTCAGGCAGGCTTAAGCCGCGCTCTATCAACAAGATAGGACGCAAATTAAAACCAGTCGGGTCTGGTTTCACCAACTACCTCGAAAGGAAAAGAAGAGATGAAAAACTATCGAAATGCTATTGCCGCGCTAGTCTTGGCGTTCGTGTTCTCCACGTCTGCCTATGCTGGTGACGGCATACTCTGGACTGGCAAGACTCCGCCACCACCACCGCCACCAACGAACGGTATACTGTGGACAGGAACAGCCTCTCCCGCATCGGAAGGGGATGCCCTAACGGAGATTGCACTCACCCTGCTGCAATCTTTGATCCCGCTGCTCTAAGCCAGCGGAACAGTACAGGCTAATTATATGCTGCCGTGAGGCTCACAGGCGGCGCAATCTTCGTGTGTCCGGCGCGAATATACAACAATTACGATGCTCTGCGAGAAAATTCTGAGCGATGTACTACAAGATCAGTGTGAAGGCATGCGAGCCATTTAGATATTGTAACTTTAACCCATTAAACCCCACGCCTCAACAGCCCTTGATGGTTGAGTAATACTGCCATTGATTTACTTACACTGTGCCGGTGTGTTCAAAAAGAAGGCTTTCTAGCTTCGCAGTTGCCGCTTGTTGCATGGATGGCAAAACATGAGAATAAGTGTCGAGTGTCAGAACAATAGAAGCATGCCCTAGTCGCTCAGATACGACCTTTGGATTCTCGCCCACTGATAAAAGAAGCGTCGCGCAACTGTGACGCAAGTCATAGAGCCTAAAATCTAAGGATAACTCCGCACGTTTAAGTATTGGGCGGAAATGACGATTTGTGAGGTTGCGTGAATTGTGGGGCGAGCCTTCGCCTGTGGCAAATATCAGCTCATTGTTTTGATATTGGCTGCCTGCTTTCAAGCGCGCCTCGGCCTGCTTACGCTTGTGTGAAATAAGGGCTTTAACTAAAGAAACAGGTAATGGCACGGTGCGCCTTGAGCGTGATGTTTTAGGCTCATCAAAGTACCAGCCTCCACCTTTACGCCATACGAGAGCACGCCGAACAATCGCCACGCACCGGTCTAATTCGACATCTGACCACTTCAAAGCTAGATACTCTTCCGGGCGCATCCCGGTGGCAAGTGCGAAGGCAAAAATAATCCCGTGCTCATCATCTCTTGCCGCTTTAAGAAACTGTCCAGCTTCTTCTTGAGAAAAGGCTTGCATCTCACGCCGTTCTGCGCGCGGGAGTTCGACCGCATCACATGGGTTGCGCGCCAGCATGTGCCATTTGATCGCTTGCTTGAAGGCTGAAGAAAGAATGGCGTGAGTGTAGCGCACGGTGCGCGCTGAAAGTTCACGCTTCTGCATGTGGCCGTAGAATGTCTGAATGTCGAGCGGGCGCACGTCCGCAAGTTTCTTCTCACCAATAGACGGACGCACATAACGTTTCAATTTCTCCGTGTAATCTGAAAGTGTGCGCTCGCGCAGGCGTGGACGTGCTGCCGTCTCTAGCCACTTGTTCAGGTACTCATTAACAGAGAGCGAGCAGGGTTCAATAAACACACCTAAGTCTTTATCGCGCAGCGTTGCCGTGAGATATTTTTCCGCATCCTTCTTTGTGCCGTGAATGAACTTATTAAAATAGCGTCGCTTGCCCTTCTCATCGCGCCCCGTAAAGATGCGTACAAGCCAAGTATTGTCGCCACGTTTGATTACTTGTCCGGCCATTAGCGTGCGCTCCTTTCCATAACCGTATCATTCAACTCTTCCAAGAGTCGTAAACTCGCGTGCAAGGTGCGTTGCATCTCTTCAGCCGTCTCGAAATCGAGTAAGCGTCCTTCAGTAAATTGCACGTTACAGGCAACGTTGCGAAGAGATGCGCGCACGCGCTCTAGCTTCTGTTTTTGAGCACTCTCTTGCACTACTATCAATCGTTTCGTTAGACTCATTGCATCAGTTCCTTTCTTAGCGGATAGGGGTTGATAAACGGGGCTAGGAAGCGTTGCTGCGCTTACCTAGCCCTTCGCTTTAGTAGTTAAGCGCGGCGCGTTCAGCGGCAAGCTGGATGTGAGCAGAGGCCGCCGCCGCGACGTGATAGCAAGCTCGCCCGCGCTCGCCCGCATTGCATGAACATGCGGCGAAGCGGCGGCCATTGCGCTTTGAACACTCGACGGTGTACGTCGCGCCGGTCTGTTTGTTAGTGACCGTGTAAGAGCCGAAAGCGTTAATGCGAACAAGCGGCTTAACCGTGCGGGCTTTTGAAATGGCTTTCTGAAGTTTGTCGGCGGAAGTGAGTTGAATCATGATCTTGTGCCTCTCAATAGTGAATTGCTAACCTGACAAGGATATTACTATAGATAGTAACTTACTGTCAATAGTAATAATACTATCTTGCATAATATTTCTTTCGGCTGTAATATGCGGGCATGGTCGTAACAACACGCATTAAAGAATTAGCAGAGAAGCGCGGCATCACGAATGCTTACCAGTTGCAAAAGGCAGCGGAGTTACCGCCAAGCATGGCAGCGCGGTTGTATAAAGATGAGGTAGATATGATCGCCCTGCGAACAATCAACACACTTTGCCGTGCGCTAAAATGTAAGCCCGGAGAGTTATTTAAGTATGAAGCGGAAGATGTAACTTAACTTCTCGCCCTGTTTGACTCTCACGCCGATCAGCCTATGGCTATATGGATATTTAGGATAATGTCGGGCGTCGAAGGGGGCATGGCATAATTGAGCGAGCTTTCGTGAGGGATTGAAGGAAGATGGCAAGAAAAGCAACGAATAAAGAATTAAATGCCGCGAAATCGGGAAAGAACGACGAGTTTTATACTCGGCTTCCTGATATTGAAAGGGAACTCAAACACTACAAAGCGCACTTCAAAGGCAAGGTCGTTCTAAGCAATTGTGACGACCCATGGGTTAGCAATTTCTTCGTTTATTTTTCGCAGAATTTCCAAAAGCTGGGACTGAAAAAGCTAATTACGACATGCTACAAGAACAGCCAGCCGAACATGTTCAGCGAACACAAATCCGAAAAAGCCGTCTGGCTTGAATATACAGGCGACAAAAATGGCGACCGCGTTCCCAGCCCTGAAGAGATTGGCGTCAAGCATCTAAGGGACGACGGCGATTTTCGCAGTGAAGAGTGTATCGAACTCCTAAAACAAGCTGACATCGTTGTAACAAACCCGCCGTTCTCGCTGTTTAGGGAATATGTTACACAGCTAGTAAAGTACGATAAAAAGTTCATAATTATCGGTCATCAAAACGCCATAACTTACAAGGGAATTTTCAAGTTAATAAAAGATAACAAAATGTGGTTGGGTTATGGATTTCATCGCAATATGGCACACTTCATAAACCGGCATTATGTTGACTATGCCTCGGACGCTGACCATCGAGAGGGAATGATAAGAGTTTCCGGCATCGCATGGTTTACGAATATAGACACCACGAAACGTCATGAAGATTTAATTCTTTACAAAACATATAATCCAACTGAATACCCAACGTATGACAATTATGATGCGATAGAAGTTTCAAAAACGAAAGATATTCCGATGGACTTTGATGGTGTCATGGGTGTGCCGATTACTTTTTTAGACAAATATTCGCCTGAGCAGTTCGAAATTGTTGGCATGTGTGAAAATGAAGACCTTTATAACTTAAAGACAAAAGTCTATACAACTACAGAATGCAAAGCAGCATACCTGGCAAAATTTGGGAAAAAAGGCACTTACGACCTTAATGCATCCGGGGTACTATATAGAGACGGTTTACTAGAAAAGGTTTATCAAAGAGTTCTCATAAAACGTAAATGAAAATCGAACTTAAAGAAATTACGGTTAAGGAGTTGACTGACGGTTTCGAGGATAATGCTGAAGCTGGTGTTGTCGGTTTCGGTGGGAAGCTCGATATTCGTCCGCCGTATCAGCGGGAGTTCATCTACAAGGACAAACAGCGTGATGCCGTCATAAATACAATCCAGAACGATTTCCCTCTGAACGTGATGTATTGGGCAGTGCGCGAGGGGGGGGACTTTGAAGTAATAGACGGCCAGCAGCGAACCATTTCAATTTGCCAATACGTCAACGGTGATTTTTCTTTTAAGAACTTGTACTTCCACAATCTACCAGACGATAAACAGGAGCAAATTCTTAATTACAAATTAATGGTCTATCTCTGTTCGGGAACTGACAGCGAAAGGCTCGATTGGTTTCGTACGATCAACATCGCAGGTGAAAAGCTGACCGATCAGGAATTGCGCAATGCGGTTTATTCCGGCTCCTGGGTTACGGATGCCAAGAGGTATTTTAGCAAGACCGGCTGCCCGGCATACGCAATCGGAAGCGATTACCTAACCGGCTCGCCAATCCGTCAGGAGTATTTGGAGACAGCCATTGAATGGATTGCGGAAGGAACGGTTGAGGACTACATGTCCAAACATCAGCACGATCCAAACGCCAGTGCTCTATGGATATATTTTCAGGCTGTCATATCATGGGTAAAAGCTACATTCCCAAAATACCGTAAGGAAATGAAAGGAATTGATTGGGGCGTGCTCTACAATCAATTTCATGGCGACATTTTTGACGCCAACAAACTGGAACGTGAGATCGCGACCTTGATGATGGATGAAGACGTTACCAAGAAGTCGGGAATCTATCGGTATGTTTTAACGAGAGATGAAAAATACCTGAACATCCGCTCATTTACCGACAACCAAAAGCGAGAAGCCTACGAAAGACAAAAAGGGATTTGCGTTAAATGCGGCAAACATTTTGGACTAGACGAAATGGAAGCAGATCACGCAACCCCGTGGCACGAGGGCGGTAAAACTACGGCAGAAAATTGCCAGATGTTATGTAAAGAAGACAACCGAAGAAAATCTGGAAAATAAACGGCACATCCTTATTTTGTTGTGGTCAGTCAAGTATATTATTACCCAAATTAGGACACTACTGACTTTGGAGAAAGGGAGAGATGCGCGATCAAGCTGTGGCAGCCTTTAGCGTTTGCATGTTGTTGACTCTGCGCGCCGCGCCCGACGCATCTGCGCGAGCCTCTAGCAAGCGTGCTGCCTCTGCCATCATCCGATGCCTTGTCAGCGTTTCGACTGCCCGCGCGTATCGCTTCTGTGTAAGCATTAGCCGCTTCTCTACAAAGGCACACCGCGCCAAAGTATTCCCCTCTGCACGCATCGCCGCTGAGTAGTAAATTTCCATTGCCGCAAGGCGCAGCCAGCACACCGCCGCGTGTTCGATTAAAGTCTTTTCTATCGGCGTCGCTTCAGCATGGCCGGAGTCTTTAAGAAAATCCTTCGCCTGCTCTTTCCAGATGACGGGGATCGCGCCACATAAAACCCTCGTCGCATCCACTTCCACCACCACCCACAGGGCAGCTTCTAGCGGGCTTCTCACGTTAGTCCCGCGCCAGAACTCAAACCCCGCCGCTCGACACTCCGCAACGGTTTCTTGAAACGCTTTGACCGCGACCGGCGAGGCTGTGTGACTGTTCGCCGCGCTGAGTAACTTATTGAAACGATCTTTGAATCTCGCCTCTTTTTCTTCCGGCGTCTCGACCTTTTTCTGTTTCGACATCGTATGACCTCACGCCTGTTTAACTAACTTCATCCCCGCGCGAGCCTTCGCCCGTTCCGCGTCGGCCTGCGCCGTCTCTGCCCTTGCGAGCAACGCACGCACGCGAGCAAGCGAAGTAACGGCGCGCGTGAATCTCATTTGTGCGAGCGTCAACCGCCGCTCCCAATGTTCGATCACATCCATGCGCCCCGTCGCCGACCGTGAATAAAGAGCCTCCACGATAGCGAGCCGCACATGACATAAGACCGCATGATCGATCAAGATGCGGATTGATGCCGGGGCATCATCGAAACCTAGCTCACCTTTCAACTGCTCCGCGCCGACGATCACAGAAGCCTTTGTGTAGTAGCCGAGAAAGCCATCCTCTAACGCTGTCTCCATAGCTTCGCGCGCGAGATCGCCATGCTTGCGCCACTCGTCAGGAGCAGAGGCGAGATCGCCGTCAACAAAGGCGCGGCACTCAGGCGAAGGGTTAGACCGCGCGCAGGCTTCTGCGATCAACTTAGCAAGTTGTAGCGTCTCTTCTTGTCCGCGTTCTTCGATTGAAACAACGTTATCAGTTGGCTTGCGCTTCATTTCTTTTAAGCCTCCATTGTCTGTTGTGCCGGTGAAATCCGGCAGCTTCGAGCGCATGGTGCGCGGCGTCTTGCGCGATGCGTTCGGACTCTCCGATCAAGTTATCAATTCTGTCTTGCTTAGCTATCTCCGCGCGAAACTCTACGCGCGCCTGCGCCTTCTTCTCTTGCTCTCTGGCATCCTGCGCGGCGACTATCTCGCCACCTATGCCACCGCCTTCATAGACGGAAAAGACTTGCCCGCCCTTGCGGACTTTTCGATAGTAGTAACGCTTCCCGCCTCTCTCTTCCCACGCCATAATTTTTCTTGTGCTACAACTTTTTATTTGCCCCGCTTGTCCCTCTGAAGGGTGCTGCGACATGTTGGGACATTTTGGGACATTTGCCCTGCGCTTTTTTACGTCCAACTTCGCCCAACTTTTCGCCCTCTCGCCATACGAACGTGTCGGCCATCCGTTCGCGCACATCTGCGAGCGCGCAGCATCTTTTTACCAGTATCTTTTCCGTGTGCGCGGTAACTTCAAAACGGAACGGGCGCAAACCACTCTCGCGCCCGCCGTTCGGCCTCCGCTCTTGGTAAATGTTCGTTGTATTCCAAACGCGCGGCAAACTCCGCTTCTTCATCCGTCAACGGCTGCTCATCTTCACTTGATGATGCGCAAGCGTTCTCTCGAAGGTGTTCAAACTCGGAATCTTGATCATCTTCGGCTAAGTGTTGTGAGTAACTATCTTTATCCGCGCCACTTGCGCGAAGATGCTCACTTTCTATTATTTGAGCACCTTCGCCGCTTTGTTGATCATCTTCACTATTCGATAGTTCCCACACCCATTTTTGAAAGTGACTACCCGGCAAGCCGACCTTTCTCGCTTGCACCTTCAAGCGTGCTTTAGCGCGGCGTAGTGTGGCCTCAGAGATGCCCGCTTGCCTTGCTTCATCTTGGATAGCCTTGCTATCACGCGCGCCGCTAGAGAGCGCGGTACGCAAATAATCCACGGCTTCACTGATCGTGCTGCGCTCGCCTTCATCTGACGACGCCGCAAGGATACGCTCAGCGGTCAGATCACTTACGCCCGTCCAAAAAAACTGATTACCTTCTAACTTGTAGCCGATAGCTTCGCCATTTGGCGCAAGGTTGTTTTTCGTCTGCACAACGGCGCGCTTCTGTTGATCGTCTGGATCACGTCCGACAAGTAAGACGCTGCGCGCCGCTGCCGTTAAGTCAATTGAGCCAATGCCCGCGTTGAGCGCATGCCCGCCGCCGCGCGATTTACCCAAGTGCCGAACGGCGACCATCGCGCAGCCGTGCCGTTCGGCAATCGCTGCAAGCGGCGCGCTAATAGCTCTGCACTCATTCGCGCGGTGTATGTCCACCTTGCCACCCGTAAAGGCAAACAGCGGGTCTATAATGACGAGTACGGGCGTATGATCAATGATCGCCGCTTCCAAGCGAATTAAGCCTGCCGCGTCAAAGGTAAGAGGCTCATCCAGCGCAAAGATGCGGCGCACGTCTGCTCCGACAGCATCAAGACGCGGGCGTAACGTGTCGCCTAGTCCATCCTCGGCGGAAAGCATTAACACATTGCCAGCATCAAACGGTGTAGCGTTTGGCAATCCCTTGCCGTGAGAGACAGCACAGGCAATCGCACACGTCAGCCACGATTTACCCAAGCCCGGATCGCCTTCGAGAAGTGTCACTTTGCCTTTAGCAATATAGGGATGCCAGAGCCAGGAAACCTGTTCGGGTTCAACGTTAGCCATACAGACGACGCGCAACGGGGCATCATCCTTTTTCGTCTCCGTGCCTTTTGCCGCCGTGGTGCTTTGTGTCTCGTAGTTCGGATCGCGCAACTCTAGCCACAAGCGAATGCGCTCAATGGCGGCGTCTGTAATCAATTTGGCAAGAGTCGGCCAGCCGGTAACATTCTCTCCGCTTGCTAGTTTCTTTGCCGTGCCGAGCACACTCTGCACGCGGGCGCGCGTCTCTTCGTCTTGTGCTGCCCTGCATACTGCGCCGATAAAATGCTCCACTTCCTGCTCAGTCCATCCCGCACGCAATAGCCCGCCCGCAAGCGCGAGCGAAAGATCGTTACGGCTGCCTTGCGACGGATAGTGCCGGACTATTAAACAAGCTGCCGCCATGCGGCGGGCGGCGCGCAACAGATCGGCATAGGACACGCGCGGCGGCTCTCCGTCCGTGTGCCATTCAATCTTTTCACCTGATGGATGCGTTGAGCCGGGAAAGATGGTTTGACAGCCCGTGTAGCGCAACTCTAAAAGCATCTTGCCGTCTGTATCTTCAAATTTAACGGTCTTAGCTTCATCCCCTGTAGCGGTGTAGAGATAGTGCGAAAGCGGCCTGCTAGCGCGCCCGAACACGGCAAGACTTGACGGTAAGAAGTCAGAAGCTAGCGCGATGAGTCCGCCTGAAGGCTTGCCCAAGAGTACGCCGATATTTTGCGGCTGTCCGTTGAAGAATTGCGGCAACTCGCCTTGCGTAGTGTTGAAGCGTTGCCAGCCCGCGCGGTTTGGGTTTTTCGATTGATGTGCAATAGGTAGCGGCATCCAACCGCGTTGCATATAAGCGCGTGCAATTTCTAGCGGAATGCTCATTGATTTTTGACTCTGCCAGTTATTACTGGCCTATGGATTCCACGTCTGTGTTGGCTCCTAGATAAATTGCTCTGCGCTGCTTATGTGGCGGCGCACTCACTTTGTTTTTCCCGCTTAGGTTCAACCTGTGCGCTTAATGCTTTCAGGTTGATGCGGATTCGCTTGCCGATTCGCAGCACGGCTTCACTTGGTAGTTGTCCTTTGCGAATCGCGTCATACATCCCTTGTTTCGACATGCCAAGAGCGGGCGCGGCATCTTCGACGGTTGACCATTCTTGATTCATCTTTACTCTCCCAAAGAAAAAGTCTCTGTGCCTTACTAGGTTGCACAGAGACTAACAAAGCTGGACGCTGCTTTGTTTAACTAAAAGCCTGACTATTTCTTTTAGTTAGATCAGAAAAATCTCATCTATTTTTAAGTTCACTTTTGGCAGAGTATTCTTGTTTTAGCTCTTCAAAGGTGTAGCCGCATTTTTTGAGTTTGTCTTTGAACGCTTTCAACGGGTTTGAATGGCTATCAGTAATAACTTTACGAGCAACAGCATGTGGATTTAA
>Ga0307513_10000377_pt1 | contig 64679 bp, 50 predicted proteins | sample 15_EM_MG_FD_202174 | JGI IMG/M metagenome (GOLD analysis project Ga0307513, IMG submission 202174) | Populus trichocarpa ectomycorrhiza microbial communities from riparian zone in the Pacific Northwest, United States - 15_EM | ecosystem: Host-associated > Plants > Roots > Unclassified | place...
TGGTGACCGCGCGGGCGGGCAAGGCGGGCGTGGTCTATGCCGGCTCGCGCGACGGGACCGAGAAGCTGGCCCAGGCGCTGCGCGACGCGGGCGTTCCGGCGCTGGCCTACCACGCGGGGCTGGAGCGCAACCTGCGCACCGAACGCCTCGAACAGTTCCTGCAGGACGACGCCGGGGTGATGGTGGCGACCATCGCCTTCGGCATGGGCGTCGACAAGCCCGACGTCCGCTTCGTGATCCATGCCGACCCGCCGTCGTCCATCGAGGCCTACTGGCAGGAGATCGGCCGGGCCGGCCGTGACGGCGATCCGGCCGAAGGCATCACCCTCTATGGCTCGGCGGACATGGCCTGGGCGCTGCGCCGCACCGCCGAGCGCGACGTCGAGGAGGCGGTCAAGCAGGTGCAGGTCCGCAAGGTCCGCCAGCTCTACACCATGCTCGACGGGACCGGCTGCCGGGCTGGGACCGTGCGCCGCTACTTCGGCGAAGAGGGCGTGGACGCCTGCGGCCAGTGCGACCTCTGCACCGGCAAGGTCGAGATGACCGACGCCACGCTCTCGGCCCAGAAGGCGCTGTCGGCGGCGCACCGGCTGGCCGGGCGCTACGGCCGCGGACGGCTGATCGACCACCTGATGGGCAAGACCAAGGACGTGAGCGACCACGAAGCCTCGCTCTCCACCTGGGGCATCGGCCAGGAGCTGTCGCAGAGCCAGTGGCGCGACCTGACCGACCAGCTGCTCTTCGAAGGCCTGCTGCGCGAGGACCCCAACGACGGCCGCCCCCTGGTGGGCGTCGGCGACGCCGAGCAGGTGAAGGCGGTCTTCCGCAACGAACGCAAGGTGATGATCCAGACGCGGCGCGAGGAGCCCGCCGGCAAGGCGCCGCGCCGGGCCCGCAAGGGCGGCTCGCGCGAGGCGATGGCGGTCTCGCCCTCCAACCAGGCGCTGTTCGAGGCGCTCCGGGCCTGGCGCAGCGGCGAGGCCAAGAGCCAGCACGTCCCGCCCTACGTCATCTTCCACGACCGCACCCTGGCCGAGATCGCCGCCGTGAAGCCCGCCTCCCGCGCGGCGCTGGCCAGCGTCAACGGCGTCGGCGAAGGCAAGCTCGCCCGCTACGGCGAGGCGGTGATGGACGTGGTGCGGGCCTTCGACGGGTAGGCCGCGCAGCGGCCCTGAAGATCAGCCACGGAAAACACGGGAAGAGCACAGAAGCGCCGCGGCGCTCTCCGTGCCTTCTTCCGTGTTTTCCGTGGCCAGAATTCCTGAGCCCCCGCTTCCGCGGAGGCCCCGAAGACGACCCCTAGAACTTGCCCTTCAGTTCGACGCCCCAGGTGCGGGGGTCGTTGACGAAGCCGGTCAGGTTGTCGAAGTCGATGCCGCCTTCGAGGCTCCGGTCGTTGGTGATGTTGCGGCCGAACACCGCCGCCTCCCACTTGCCGCCGGCGGCCTGGTAGCCGGCCCGCAGGCCGATCTCCAGCAGGTGGTCGTCGGTGAACTCGGCGGACTTGTAGAGGAAGAAGTTGATCTTCGAGCGGTAGGCGAGGTCGCCGAAGGCGAAGAACTCGCCGTCGCCGAAGGGGATGGCGTAGCGGCCGGTGGCGTTGGCGATCCAGCGCGGCGCATTGGGCAGTGAGTTGCCGTCGATCCTCACCGTGCCAGGGAGCGGACCCGCCGGGCTCAGCACCGTGCATCCGCCGCCGCAGGGCTGGGTGAACAGGTTGGGGTCGTCGATCTTGGTGTGGTTGTAGGAGAAGCCGGCGGTCAGCTGCAGCTGCTCGATGGGCCGCGCCTCGGCGTCGAACTCGAAGCCGTAGCCCTCGGCATGCTTGGCGTTCAGCAGGCGCGCCGCGTTGACGCCGCCGCCCACCGCGGTGAGCTGCAGGTCGTCGACCTTGTAGTAGAAGACGTCGGCGTCCAGGCGCAGGCGGCGCGCGAAGGCATAGGTCTTCAGCCCCGTCTCGTAGGACATCAGCGTCTCTTTCTTGGCGATCGAGAGCGTGTCGGCGAACACCAGGCGGCCCTGGATCGAGGGCGCGCGGTAGCCCTTGGCGATGCGGGCGTAGAGGTTCGCATCGTCGGTCAGCTGGTAGGTGGTGTTGAGGTTGAAGCTGACGTCGTCGCTGGAGGGGCTGGCGGTCAGGCGCGCGGTGTTGGGCGCGCCGAACGGCGAGCGCAGGCGCTGGGCCAGGAAGTCCTTGTCGTCGTTGGAGTAGCGGATGCCGCCGCCGACGGTCCAGGCGTCGGAGACCTTGTAGTTGGCGTTCCCGAACAGGGCCCAGCTCTTGGTGGTCTGGTGCTGGTAGGCGTAGCCGTCGGTCGCGCCGCCGGCCAGCGTGTTGTAGTCGAAGCTGTCGATCTTCACGTCCTCGATGAAGTAGAAGGCGCCGAGCGTGTAGCTGAGCGCCCCGGCGTCGCCGGCCAGGCGCAGTTCCTCGCTCCACTGCTGGTGGTAGGGCATGCCGTCGGCGCTTTCCGACGGGAAGGGGATGAGGCCCGGGCCCGACGGCGGGGCGAACACCGCGCCGAAGCCGCCGTCGATGTCGCCGTGGCTCAGCGTCTTGACGTGCTCATAGCCGGTGACCGAGGTCAGCACCGGGCCGCCGAAGTCGTAGGTGAGCTTCAGGTTGGCGCCGCTCTCGCGCACGTGCTGGAACGAGCGGGGCTCGGCGTCCTGGAAGATCGTCGCGCGGTCGAAGCCGGCGACGAAGTCGTTCGTGCCCTTCTGGATGATGTTGGCGCGGAAGATCTGCGGCGAGCCGTTGAGGTGCAGGTAGTGGACGTTGGCGAGCGCGCTGAACTGCGCGTTCGGCGTGAACAGCAGCTGGCCGCGCAGGGCGTATTCGTCATAGCCGCCGGTGGCGTTCTTCTTGCCGGTGAAGCCGTTGTCGATCCAGTCGTCGCGGCGCTGGTAGAGGCCGGAGAGGCGGCCCGACAGCACGTCGGGCATGATCGGCCCGGAGACCGCGCCCTCGAGGTTCATGGTCCCGAACGTGCCGTAGGAGACCGAGCCATAGCCGCTGGGCGTCTGGGTTGGCTTGGCGCTGTCGAACTTCAGGACGCCAGCCGGGGTGTTGCGACCGAAGAGGGTGCCCTGCGGCCCGCGCAGGGCTTCCACCTGGTCGATGTCGAAGAGCGGGAAGCCCTTCAGGATCGGGTTTTCCAGCACGACCTCGTCATAGACGAAGCTGACCGGCTGGGAGGCGTTGAGGTCGAAGTCGGTGTTGCCGAGGCCGCGGATATAGGGGCGGGGAAAGGTGCGGCCGAAGCTGGATTCCAGGAGCACGCTGGGCACCCGGGCCGAGAGCACCCGGATGTCGCCGCCGGAGGAGCGGATGACCGCCAGCTTCTCGCCCGACACCGCGGTCACCGAGACCGGCACGTCGTTGATGTTTTCGGTCTTCTTCTGCGCGGTGACGATCACCTCGTCGACCTGGGTGGCGGTCGCTTCGGCGGCGAAGGCGCCGGTGGCGAAGGCGAGCACGGCCAGGGCCGCGCCGGAGGCGAGCACGAGCCGCTGCGGGGAAGACGTCATCATGGGAAGGCATCCTTCGGTTCCGAGTCGGCGAACCGACCTTTGCCGCAGGCCTACACCACCAGGGCGTGTCTTCGGGGCAACGGTGACGCCTGCGTCATGCTCGCGTCATCGCTTTGTCGAACGGGTGATGCAAATGCATGCACCTGCGCCTAGACGTCGACCTCGGCGTCGAGGGCGTTTTCCTGGATGAACTCGCGGCGCGGTTCGACCAGGTCGCCCATCAGGCGGGTGAACATGTCGTCGGCGTCGTCGCCGTGGTTCACCTTCACCTGCAGCAGGGTGCGGGCGTCGGCGTCCAGGGTGGTCTCCCAGAGCTGGTCGGCGTTCATTTCGCCGAGGCCCTTGTAGCGCTGCACCGACAGGCCACGGCGGCCGTTGTCCATCACCGCGTTGACGAGATCAATGGGTCCGCGGACGACGGTGGCGCGGTCGCGGCGGGTGAAGGTGGCGCGGCCGGCGAAGATCTCGGCCAGCTCCTTCGAGCGTTCCGCCAGGCGCCGCGCATCGGCGGCATGCAGCAGGAGCTCGTCCAGCACGATGCGCTCGGAGACGCCGCGCTTCACCCGGGAGAAGACGAAGCTGTTCTGCTCGCCGGGCGCGCCGGTCCATTGGCCGTCGCCTTCCTCGGCGTAGAGGTCGAGGCGCGCGGCCGCGTCGGCCGGATCGCCGCCGGCCAGCAGGCCGGCCAGCGCCGCCTGCTCGATGGCGAAGGCCGGAGCCCGCGCCGCCAGCCGCTCGACGTTGGCTTTTGCGCCCCGCGCGGTCTGGACCATGGCCAGCAGGTCGGCGCCGGTGATCCGCTCGCCGCTGGAGAGGTCCAGCGTCGCGCCGTCCACGCCCTCGTCGATCAGGTAGATCTCGAGCTCGGCGTCATCCTTCAGGTAGCGGATCGACTTGCCCTTGGACGCCTTATAGAGCGGCGGCTGGGCGATATAGAGATAGCCGCGCTCGATCACCTCCGGCATCTGCCGGTAGAAGAAGGTCAGCAGCAGGGTGCGGATGTGGGCGCCGTCCACGTCAGCATCCGTCATCAGCACGATCTTGTGGTAGCGCAGCTTCTCGATATCGAAGTCGTCGCGGCCGATGCCGGCGCCCAGCGCGGTGATCAGGGTGCCGATCTGTTCGGACCCCAGCATCTTGTCGAAGCGGGCGCGCTCGACGTTGAGGATCTTGCCCCGCAGCGGCAGGATCGCCTGGTTGTCGCGGTTGCGGGCCTGCTTGGCCGAGCCGCCGGCGGAATCGCCTTCGACGATGAAGATCTCCGACTTGGCCGGGTCCTTCTCGGCGCAGTCGGCGAGCTTGCCGGGGAGCGAGGAGATATCCAGCGCCGACTTGCGCCGCGTCAGTTCGCGGGCCTTGCGGGCGGCCTCGCGGGCGGCGGCGGCCTCGGCGATCTTCTGGACGATCAGGCGGCCTTCCTGCGGATGCTCCTCGAACCAGGAGCCCAGGCCTTCCTGCACCAGGCCCTCGACGGCCGGACGGACCTCCGAGGAGACCAGCTTGTCCTTGGTCTGGGAGGAGAACTTCGGGTCCGGCACCTTGACCGAGAGCACGCAGGTCAGGCCCTCGCGGGCGTCTTCGCCGCCGACCGAGACCTTCTCGCGCTTGGCCGTGCCGCTGGACTCCGAATAGCCGGTGATGATCCGGGTGAGCGCCGAGCGGAAGGCCGCCAGGTGGGTGCCGCCATCCCGCTGCGGGATGTTGTTCGTGAAGCAGAGCACGTTCTCGTGGTAGCCGTCGTTCCACCAGAGCGAGAGGTCGATCTCGACGTTCTCGCGCTTGCCGCGGATGACGATGGGGCTCTTCAGCAGCGGGGTCTTGGCCTTGTCGAGGTGGCGTACGAAGGCCTCGACGCCACCCTCGTAGTGCATGATCTCTTCGGTCGGCTCGGGCCCGCGATGATCCTTCAGCCAGATGGTCACGCCGGAGTTCAGGAACGCCAGCTCGCGCAGGCGGTGCTCCAGGGTCTTCAGGTCGAAGTCGATGAAGGCGAAGGTCTGCAGCGAGGGCAGGAAGGTGACTTCGGTGCCCGACAGCGGCTGGCCGTTCTCGCGCATCGGCGCCTCGCCGGTCTCCTTCAGCGGGGACACCGAGTCGCCGTGGCGGAACTCCATCTCGTAGGACTTGCCGCCACGGTAGATCTTCAGGCGCAGGAATTCGGAGAGCGCGTTGACCACCGACACGCCCACGCCGTGCAGACCGCCGGAGACCTTGTAGGAGTTCTGGTCGAATTTCCCGCCGGCGTGCAGCTGGGTCATGATCACCTCGGCCGCCGAGATGCCTTCGCCTTCATGGATGTCCACCGGGATGCCGCGGCCGTCGTCGGTAACCGTGACCGAGCCGTCGGCGTTGAGGATCACCTCCACGCGGCTGGCCCAGCCGGCCAGGGTCTCGTCGATGGCGTTGTCGACCACCTCATAGACCATGTGGTGCAGGCCCGAACCGTCGTCGGTGTCGCCGATGTACATGCCGGGCCGCTTGCGCACGGCGTCCAGGCCCTTCAGGACCTTGATGCTCTCCGCGCCATAGTCGTCCTGCCCGTTGTTCTCGGGGGTCGGGCCATCGCCGGAAATCTGCGGGCCGGGGATATCGTTCTCTTCGCTCATTCGGGGTCCAGTTGAGTCAGGCCGGAGGCGTCCACGCGAACGCCCTGGGCCCGTCCTTTCAGGTCTTCGAAGAGGTGCTCGTCGGTTCCGGTCAGGAAGGCCTGGAGCCCGAGCGCCTCGATTTCATCGAACAGCGCGGCCCGCCGGATGCGGTCCAGATGTGCTGCGACTTCGTCCAGCAACAATATAGGGCTTGGCGCTGATTCTGCACGTGAAAGCCGTGCGGACTGGGCCAGAACCAGGTTCAGGATCAGCGCCTTCTGTTCGCCGGTTGAGCATTCCGCGGCCGGACGGTCTTTTTCGGCGTGGATCACCGCCAGATCGCCGCGGTGCGGGCCGGTCAGCGCGCGGCCGGCCGAGGCGTCGCGGGGCCGCGCGGCGGCGAGCGCGCGGGCCAGTTTCGCCTCGATGTCGGCGATCTCGGCCCCAGCGGCGGCCATCTGTTCCCACTCGCCGGTGAGCGACAGCCTGGCCTGGGGGAAGGGCCGCTCGCCGCGCTCGTCGATCTCGGTCTGCAGGGCGGCCAGCGTCGTCGCGCGGGCCTCGGCCATCAGGGCGCCGGCCTCGGCGAGGCGTGCCTCCAAGGCGTCGAGCCAGCCGGCGTCGGGCGGGCCGGTCTCGTCGGTGAGCAGGCGCATGCGCTCGCGGCTGGCCTTCTCATAGGCCTGGGCGTGGGCGGCGTGGCGGGGGATGGCGGCGAACACCAGCCGGTCGAAGAACCGCCGCCGGTCGCTGGCGCCCTCAAGGAACAGGCGGTCCTGGGCCGGGGTCAGCCAGACCTGGCGCAGGTGGTCGGCGAGCCGGCCGGGCGGCGTGGTCTCGCCGTCGATGCGCACGGTGCGGCGCGCGGCGCCCGGCTCGCCGACGCCCGTGCCGACCTTGGTCTCCTCGCCGCCCGCCCCGATCACCGCGGCCACGGTCCAGGCCCGGCCCACGGCCTCGCCCGGCAGGCGCCGGCCGACCTCGGCCAGACTCGAGCCGCGCAGGCCCCGGCCCGGGGTGAACAGGCTGACGGCCTCGAGCAGGTTGGTCTTCCCCGCCCCGTTCGGCCCGACCAGGAAGACCGGCCGCCCATCCAGCACGAGGTCGGCCCGCGCATAGGATCGGAAGTCGGTCAGGGTCAGGCGAGAAAGGGCCGCGGCGGTCACGGCGCGGTCATACAGGGTTTTATTCCCGCATGCGAAAGCCGTCGGGGTCCGGAGATGAGCAACCTCAACCAGCGGTTCGGGGCCTGACGACCTCTGTCCTCCCGGACGCCGCGGGATTGGCGCACGCGACCCGGTGACCTTCGGCTCTCGCGGTCCTATCTTCCCCCCATGACCGACACCCTCGACGCCGCGCCGGAAACCCTTGGCGACATCCCCCGCGAGCCGACGCAGGACGGGCCGCGCGTGCGGCTTTATCTGGTGGACGGCTCGGGGTTCATCTTCCGAGCCTTCCATGCGCTGCCGCCGCTGACCCGCAAGTCCGACGGCCTGCCGGTGGGCGCGGTGCAGGGCTTCTGCAACATGCTCTGGAAGCTGCTGGTCGACATGAAGGCCGACCCGGACTCGCCGACCCACCTGGCGGTGGTGTTCGACCACTCCGAGAAGACCTTCAGGAACAAGCTCTACGACCAGTACAAGGCCCACCGGCCCCCACCGCCCGAGGACCTGATCCCGCAGTTCCCGCTGGTGCGCGAGGCCACCAAGGCGTTCGGGGTGCCCTGCATCGAGCTTCCCGGCTACGAGGCCGACGACCTGATCGCGGCCTATGCCTGCCATGTGCGCGACCAGCACGCCGGCGAGGTGGTGATCGTCTCGTCCGACAAGGACCTGATGCAGCTCGTCGGGCCCAACGTCTCCATGCTCGACACCATGAAGACGCCGAACCTCAGGATCGGCGCCGAACAGGTGTTCGACAAGTTCGGCGTGACCCCGGAAAAGGTGGTGGACGTCCAGGCCTTGTGTGGGGATTCCGTCGACAATGTCCCCGGCGCGCCCGGTATCGGCATCAAGACCGCCTCGCTGCTGATCAACGAATTCGGCGACCTCGACACGCTGCTGGCCCGCGCCGGCGAGATCAAGCAGGACAAGCGCCGCCAGACGCTGATCGACTTCGCCGACCAGATCCGCCTGTCGCGGCAGCTCGTGCAACTCGACTGCGACACCCCGCTACCCTCGCCCATCGACGACCTCGTGGTGGAGGAGCCCAACGCCGAAACCCTGGCGGCCTTTCTGGAGCTGATGGAGTTCCGCACCCTGGCGCGGCGGGTCAACGAGGCGCGCACCGGCGGGGCCGAGCCTGCCGCCACGCCCTCGCCCGGAGCCAAGGCGCCGGAAGCGCCCAGGCACGGCGCCATCGACGTCAACGCCTACGTCTGTGTGCGCGACCTCGCGACGCTGGACGCCTGGATAGCCCGCGCCCTGGACGTGGGCGTGGTGGCCTTCGACACCGAGACCGACGCGCTCTCGGCCTCCAGCGCCAACCTCTGCGGCGTGTCGCTGGCGGTGGCGCCGGGCGAGGCCTGCTACATCCCGCTGGGCCACGAGCAGGAGCACGAAGGCGGGCTGCAGCTGGACGCACCGGTCGAACTCGAGCAGATCCCCATCCACGAGGCCCTGGCCCGGCTGAAGCCGCTCCTGGAAGACCCCAGCGTCCTCAAGGTCGCCCAGAACGCCAAGTACGACCTGGCCGTCCTCTCCCGCTACGGAATCGAGGTCGCGCCCGTCGACGACACCATGCTGATCGCCTTCGCCCTCGAGGGCGGGCTGCACAAGAGCTACGGCATGGACGAGCTCTCCAGGCGCCTGCTCGACCACGAGCCGATCAGCTTCAAGACCGTCGCCGGGACCGGCAAGGCGCAGAAGAGCTTCAAGCACGTGGAACTGCAGTCAGCCACTTGCTACGCAGCGGAAGACGCCGACGTTACCTTGCGGATCTGGGAGCACCTGCGGCCCCGCCTGGGGCCCGAGAAGCTGCTCACCGTCTACGAGACCCTCGAACGGCCGATGCCCAAGATGCTGGTCGAGATGGAACTGGCCGGCGTCAAGGTCGACCCCGAGCGCCTGCGCCTGCTCTCCAACGACTTCGCCGTGCGGATGGGCGAGCTGGAGGCTGAGGCGCACCGCGTCGCCGGCCGGCCGTTCAACCTGGGCAGCCCCAAGCAGATCGGCGACCTGCTGTTCACCGAGATGGGCCTGGCGTCCGGCCGCACCACCGCCACCGGGGCCATGTCCACCGACGCCTCCATGCTCGAAGACCTGGCGGCCCAGGGCCATGAGCTGCCGCGCATCCTCCTGGACTGGCGCCAGCTTTCGAAGCTGAAGGGCACCTATACCGACAACCTGGTGGCCGCGATCGACCCGAAGACCGGGCGCGTGCACACCTCCTATTCGCTGGCGGCGGCGACCACCGGGCGGCTGGCCTCATCCGACCCCAACCTGCAGAACATCCCGGTCCGCACCGAGGAAGGCCGCAAGATCAGGAAGGCCTTCATCGCCGAGCCGGGCCATGTGCTGATCAGCGCCGACTATTCGCAGATCGAACTGCGGCTTCTCGCCCACATCGGCGACATCCCGCAGCTGAAGCAGGCCTTCAAGGACGGCATCGACATCCACGCCCTGACGGCCTCGGAGATGTTCGGCGTGCCGGTCGAGGGCATGCCCGCCGAGACGCGCCGCAGAGCCAAGGCGATCAACTTCGGCATCGTCTACGGCATCTCCGCCTTCGGCCTGGCCAACCAGCTGTCGATCCCGCGCGAGGAGGCCGGAGCCTACATCAAGACCTACTTCGAACGGTTCCCCGGCATCCGGACCTATATGGACCGCATGCAGCGGCAGGTTCGCGCCGAGGGGTTCGTCACCACCATCTTCGGCCGCAAGGTGTTCATCCCCGCCGCCCAGGGGAAGTCACCAGCCGAGCGGGCCTTCGGCGACCGCGCCGCGATCAACGCCCCGATCCAGGGCGCCGCCGCCGACGTGATCCGCCGCGCCATGGTGCGGATGCCGCAGGCGCTGCGCGACGCGGGCCTGAAGGCCAAGATGCTGCTGCAGGTCCACGACGAACTGATCTTCGAGGCGCCGGAGGCCGAGGCCGAGGCGGTGATCGCGGTCGCCCGCCGGATCATGGAAGCCGCGCCGATTCCCGCGGTGGACCTCTCCGTGCCCCTGGTCGTCGACGCCCGCGCCGCCACCAACTGGGACGACGCCCACTAGGGGCTGGAACTGCGCGGCGCACGGAGCGTTGCCATGGTGAAGCTTGCCATGACCACCCGCCAATCCATCCCCGCACGCCTGCGCCGGCGGTTCGCCCATACGCCGTGGGGGACCGTGGCAGAGATCGCCGCGCGCCTGGGCTATGTGGCGCGGGGGCTGGTCTATATCTCCGTCGGGATGGTGGCGATCCTGGCCGCCGCCGGGCTGACGCCGCGGGCCGAAGGGCCGCTGGGGGCGCTGGAGGCCTGGGGCCACTGGAAGCCGGGCCTGGCGCTGATCTGGCTCCTCGGGCTCGGGCTCTACGGCTTCGCGGGCTGGCGGGTGCTGCAGGCGGTGTTCGACGCCGACCGGCAGGGGCGTACGCCCAAGGCCTGGGCCAGCCGCGCCGGCCAGGCGATCAGCGGCCTGATCTATGGCGGCCTGGCGGTCTCGGTATTTGGCCTGCTGGACGCCATCGTCGACCTGCACGAGGCCGACGACCAGGCGCAGACCCGGGCCTTCGTCGCCGACGTCCTGACCTGGCCGCTGGGCGAGGCCCTGGTGCTGGCGCTGGGCGTGTTCATCGCCGGCGCCGGGATCGGCAACATGATCCGCGCCTGTTTCGGCCATTTCGGCCGCGGGCTGAAATGCGGCCCGCGGACCGCCGCCTGGGCCGGGACGCTCGGGCGGATCGGCTATTTCGGCAGGGGCCTGGCCATGCTGCCGGCCGGCGTCTTCATGCTGGCCGCCGGCTGGCACGCGCGGGCCTCCGAGGCCAAGAGCCTGGGCGGCGTGCTGCAGGCCCTGCACCATCAGAGGATGGGCGACACCGTGCTGGTGGTGCTGGCCGTCGGCCTCATGGCCTTCGGCGCCTTCGGCTTCGTGGAGGCCTGGCACCGCCCGATCCGGCCGGAGGCGGGACTGAAGACGGCGTGATCAGGCCTGGAAAAGGTTCCTGGTGGAGCCGAGGGGAATCGAACCCCTGACCTCCTCATTGCGAACGAGGCGCTCTACCATCTGAGCTACGGCCCCCAGGAAGGCGCGGAATAACCCTTTTGAGGCGGCGCCTGTCAAGCGCCTGCGGGACGCAAGCGCCTGTGCGACAGTTTGCCAGCACCGCAAAGGCGGCTAGAACCGCGCCATGAACCCTGTGCTGCACTTCCTCTACGCCGTGATCGATGGCCTGCTGGGCCTGCTGGTGCTGGCGATCATCGTCAGCGCCGTCCTGTCGTGGCTGGTCGCCTTCGACGTGATCAACCTCCGGAACCGGTTCGTCTACAACGTCGCCCATTTCCTGGACGCCGTGACGCGGCCGGTCCTGGCGCCGGTACAGCGGATCATTCCGCCCCTGGGCGGCGTGGATATCAGCCCGATCGTCGTGCTGCTCGTGATCCAGGCCTTCCGCAGCTACATCCTGCCGTTGATGCTGACCCTGGGCTGAGGCCGTGCAGATCGCCGTGCGCGTCACGCCGCGCGGCGGGCGCGACCGCGTCGAGGGCTGGATGCGCGACGACGCCGGGCGGCTGATGCTCAAGGTGCGAGTGGCCGCGGCCGCCGCCGAGGGCCAGGCCAACGCCGCCGTGCTCGTCCTGCTGGCCAAGGCGCTGGGCCGCCCCAGGTCCGCCCTCAGCCTTGTCGGCGGCCAGACCGCACGGGTGAAGCGCATCACGGTCGCCGGCCTCGCCGAGGCCGACCTGGCGCAGGCGTTCGGCGCGCCGCCCGCCTGAGGCGGTTTTTGACGCCGGCGCCGGAACCGACGGCGCAGAACCCGGTTAAGGGCTGCGACCATGCAAGGACAAGCCCGTCCGGGCGTGGCCAAGCGGGTCGGCCCGGCTCATACCCCTGGCATCCCCCGACCAAGCCGGGTCGACCCATCTCGCCTCAAGAAAAATTGCGCAACCCCGCCGCACGCCCGCCCGTTTCCGGGGTTAAGCTTGTCTGTCTACGGAGGTGGCGAATATGGCCCAGAGGTGGAGTGACCCTGACGTGGAGGCGGACGACCGCAGCTGGATGGACGCCTGCGTCGACCGATTGATGGCCGGAGCGCGGGCCTCCGGCTCCGACGGCCTCCTGCAGGAAGCCGTGAGCATCTGCTTGGCGCGCGACCGGCTGCTCGACGCCCACGAGATCGCCGTCGAGGTCGAAGACGGTGTTGTCAGCCTCGAGGGCATCGTGCGCTCGGCCTCGGATCGCAGCCTCGCCGGACTGCTGGCGCACGAAGTGGCCGGCGTCGGACGGGTGCGCAATCGCCTGGCGGTGCAGCCCGACCTCTTCGGCGAGGCGCCGCCGTTCCGCCCGTTCGAGCACCGCCGCGTCCGTTCGCTTGGCGACGCCGACCGGGCCGAGGCCGAACGCCATCCGACGGCCGTCACCCTCCCGCCGGTCATCACCTAAAGATGGGCATCACCTAACGATGGGCATCACCTGACCTCTGGCGCGGCGCCCTGCCTTCGGGTGAAGATCGGCTCCATGTCCCGCACCGACCTCGCCCGGCTGATCGCAGACGCCCGCCGCATGGTGGTGTTCACTGGCGCAGGCATCTCCACCGAGAGCGGCGTGCCCGACTTCCGCAGCCCCGGCGGGGTGTGGAGCCGGATGAAGCCGATCCAGTTCCAGGACTTCGTCGGCAACGAGGAGAAGCGCCGCGAGGCCTGGACGCGGGCCTTCACGGGCAAGGCGGGCTGGGTCGGCGCCAAGCCCAACGCCGGGCACTTCGCGGTGGCGCGGCTGGTGGAGCAGGGCAAGGTCGCCGCGGTCGTCACCCAGAACGTCGACAACCTGCACCAGGATTCCGGCGTGCCGGCCGAGCGGATCGTCGAGCTGCACGGCAACGCCAGCTACGCCAAATGCCTGGAGTGCGAGGAGCGCCACGAGCTCGATGAGCTGAAGGACAGCTTCCTGAAGGTGGGCGAGATCCCCTATTGCCGGGTCTGCGGCGGGCTGGTGAAGACCGCCACCATCTCCTTCGGCCAGCAGATGCCGGCCGAGCCCATGGCGCGGGCCGAGGCCGCGACGCTCAACTGCGATCTCTTCCTGGTGCTGGGCTCGTCGCTGGTGGTCTATCCGGCCGCGGCCTTCCCGCTGCTGGCCAAGCGCAACGGGGCCAGGCTCGCCATCGTCAACCGCGAGCCCACCGAGCTCGACGCCTATGCCGATCTCGTCCTGCACGACGAGATCGGCCCGGCCCTGAGCGCCGCGGTGGCCGCGAACTAGCGCGCTATTCGCTCCGATTGAATCGGCGCGGCGCTCCAGATCTTTGCTTTGTCGCGCTTTCTGGCGCCGAACCGGCGGCCACTTCGGCGGAAAGCGCTCTAGTTGAGGGTCGCGAGCTCAGGTTGGGCGATCAGCAGGGTGACCGGGGCGGAAAGCTCGAACACCAGGCCTTCGGGCCGCCAGTCGAAGCGCGCCAGGCCCTTCAGGCTCTGGGCGGTCTTGTCGATCATCTTGCAGCCCTGGCCCGAACTGCGCCGCTCGCCCACCGGCGGGCCGCCGACCTCGGTCCAGCGGAACACCAGCCGTTCGCGGTCGTCCTGCTGCCAGTCGACCATCACCCGGCCGCCGGCCGCGCAGAGCGCGCCGTGGCGGGCGGCGTTGGTGGCGAGCTCGTGGATGATCATCGCCATCGACTGCGCCACCGAGGGCTCCAGGGTCAGCACCGGGCCGCTCAGCCAGACGCGGGGCGAGGCGCCGCCCATGTAGGGCGCGATCTCTTCGGAGACGAGATGCTGCAGGTCCGCACCCGTCCAGCGCGACTGGGCGAGCAGCACGTGGGCGTGAGCGAGCGCCTTGATGCGGCCTTCCAGCGACCGCTTCAGCTCCGGCACCGTGGGGGCGTCGGCCATCCGCAGCAGCGCCTGGACCACGGCCAGCAGGTTGTTGGCGCGGTGGTCGACCTCGTTGGAGAGCAGCCGCTGGCGTTCCTCGGCGGTCTTCCGCTCGGTGATGTCGACCAGCATGTTGACCGCGCCCACCACCTTGCCGGAGGCGTCCTTGAACGGGGTCGGATAGGGGATGAAATGGACGCGGCTGCCGTCGGGGCGCTCGGCGATCGCTTCGTAGCCACGCACCGCTTCGCCTTCCTTCAGCGCCAGCGCCATCGGGCATTCGTCATGCGGCAGCGGCGTGCCGTCGGGCCAGAACAGCTTCCAGGACACGCACCACTCGTCCGTCCCCAGCACCGGCCGGCGGCCCGAAAAGGCGATGGCGGCGTCGTTGTAGAAGGTGATCTTGCCCTCTGCATCGGTGGTGTAGATCGCCGCCGGCAGCGCGTTCAGCAGGTCGCGATAGAGGATCTCGCGGCTGGCGAAGGCCTGCTCGGCGGCGGCGAGCTTGACCACATTGGGCGCGATTTCGACGGCGAGCGGCGGGGCAGGCGCAGCGTCAGCGTCGGTTTTCTGGAGTGACATCACGCCCCCGGGGCACGCGCGCAAGAAGCCGAATACCCCCGGCGCAAGTGCTCGAAACGTCAAACGTCGACATTGGTTCCGTCCACGGAGGGCGGCGGCCGACTATTTCTTCTGAGGGGTCGGGGGCGCCCCCGCGGCCGGGGGGGCCATGGAGGCCTGGGCGGCATGCATCCCCTGCATGACGCTCACCACCATGGGGCCGCAGCGCTTGATCTCGGCCTGGAAGTCCGCCGGCGTCATCTTGACGGCGATCGGCTTCAGTTCCGTGCCGAAGTTGAAGTTCGGCGCCACCGCCTTGATACGCCCGGCGAAGTAGAAGATGCCCAGGCCAGCCTGCGGCTGGTTGGCCTTGTTGCCGGAGAGCGCCGCCATGGTCAGCAGGCAGCGCACGTCGCCCGTGGCGGCGGCGGGGACCTGCGCGTTGGCCGCGCCGGCGATGAGGGTCGAGATCAGGACGGTGACGGCTGCGGCGCGCACGGGCGGCTCCCTGGAATTCATGTCTTCACGTCGGCTTGTGCGCCGATCCTGCGCCCCGGGCCACTACGGCTTTCTTACGAGCGCGGGGGGAACAGGTTGCAGCCCGCGGGCTCGAAGGGGGAATGGTGCCGCTTACAGGACTCGAACCTGTGACCCCCTCATTACGAATGAGGTGCTCTACCAGCTGAGCTAAAGCGGCGTATCCGGCCGGCGGGCGCTGGTGATCGTCCGCCGTGAGGGGCGCTACTTAGCGACTCTCGGGGCGCTCGCCAAGCGGCGACGGCTCTGGGTGCGGCGCGCAGGCATGTCCCCGGCCGTATGGCGGTCCCGAACGCGGCCTGCGGCTCCAGCGATCAGGTCAGATAAACCGACCGCATGTAGGCGATCTTCGCGTCAGTCAGGCCATAGCGGGTCTTCGCAAGCACGACGGGGCCGCCGTACTTGCGGTCGAGCAGCAGCAGAGCGTGGCGCATGACTTCCGGGTCGGAACCGAGCAGCACCCGTTGCACGTCCGGCGCAAGGCTCGTGATCGCCCTGGATCGCTCGAGGGTCACGCCGGCCGTGCCATTGGCCAACTGCTTGAGCCTTGCCGATGGGGGTGAGTAGGCCTCGGTGAGCGCGTAGTCGGCGATGATGGTTTCGCGCGGCACGCCCAGCACCGACAGGATCAGGGCCGCAGCGACGCCCGTGCGGTCCTTGCCGGCGGAACAGTTCATCACGAGCGGCGCCTCGCGCCGCGCCAGATGCGCGAACATGTCGGTGAACTGCGGCGTGAGGCGCTCGGCGAAGTCCAGATAGGTATCCGCGAAGCCCGTAATGGCCTGTTCGCGGGTGGTCGCCGTGAACGCCTTCGACATCGATGTGGACGCCAGGTCGTATTCCGTGGCCTCGATCCGAGGGGCCCCCTTCTTGAGTAACGGATTGGGTTGCGCCAGCAGCTCCTGACGGGCACGCAGGTCGCAGATCACCTGGATGTCGAGGTCGGACAGATAGGCCATGTCGGCGGCCGTCAGGCCGCTCATCACCCCCGACCGGTAGATCCGCCCCCAGCAGACCTGCCGGCCGTCGGACGTGAGATAGCCGCCAAGGTCGCGAAAGTTGCGCCCGCCTTGCAGCGGCAACAGGCGTTCGGCGACCCGCACCTGGCTCCCGCCGGTTGTGCGGAGGAGGAAGTAGGGGCGCGGCGCGATGGCGAACGGCAGGTCAGTCTCGCCGCCACGTACTGCGCTCTTCACCTGCCGCATCAACAGGGGTTGAGCGTCCGGATCTGATGATGCGAAGACCGTCACCGGCTCGGCTCGGGCGTTCCAGGTCAGCCGCACCGTCCCCGGCTGCAGGCGGGTCACCTGACCTTCCAACCGCGGTGCGGCGAACGCGGAGGGCACGGCCGCCAGCGCGCCATTGGCCACGACGGCCATCAGCAATTTTCGGCGTTCCATGCGGTCCTCCGGGCCGGAGACAGGCAGCGATGTCCGCCTCCAGCCCCTATTCGCTGCAGTGCGCTATATCAGTACTTGAACCGGATCTGCAGGCCGAAGGTCCGCGGGTCGTTGTAGGCGCCGAAGTACCCCAACTGCGGCGTGAGCAACCGCCTCGTGTAGAGATGGGCCTCATTGAGCAGGTTGCGTGCCCAGACGGCGAGTTCCAGTTCGCTGTCGTCACGCAACCGAACGCCGGCGAGCGCCAGGCGGCCATTGACGATCAACGAACTGTCGCTGAGCGTCGGGTCGGAGGCGTTCGTGTACTGGCTATCACTATAGTTGCCGTCCAGATGCGCACGAAGCGTCGCGCCGAACGCCGGCCGTTCGTAATCGACGGAGAGGCTCGCGGCATTCCTCGCAGTGTAGGGCACCGTGATGGTCGACAGCGCATTGGTGAAGGGGTTGAGCGCCGGCGCCAGCATGACCTCTGTGTAGGCGTAGCTTGCGGAGACGGTTAGGCCCTCGACCGGCTGCACTGTGAAATCCGCTTCGAGCCCGCGCGTGCGGCCCGTGGCCGCGTTGGTCGTCTCGATCGTGGCTCGGTTGTTGTTGAGGACTGAGACCGAGAAGTCGACCTGCACGTTCTTCAGGTCGCCGGTAAAAGCGGCGAGGTTCAGGCGCGCGCGGTGGTCCCAGAACTCCGATTTCGCGCCCAGTTCGTACATCGACAGGACTTCGGGATCGAAAGAGCGAAAGGTCAGCGAGCGCGAATTGGCGCCGCCCGACTTGTAACCCGTGCTCCATTTTCCATAAACGTTGACTCCTGGCGTCAGGTCCACGGCCAGGGTGACCAGTGGGTCGAAACGGCTCCAGGCCGCGTCAAGCGGGATGATGCCCACGACCGTCACACGCTGCGGATTGACATAGCTCGGCAGCGCACCGTTGACGATGTCGAGGCTGCCGCGCTTCGCATCGCGAGTCAGCCGCCCGCCCAGGGTCAGGTGGCTGCGCCCGTCCAAGATAGGCGGCGTCCAGGTGGCTTGGCCGAACACGCCGTAGCTTTCCGTGGTGACGTGACTGGCCCGGTCATAGGGAACCGTGTTCAGGTCAAATGGCAGGGTTGCGTAGGCTGTGCCCGTCGCGTTGAACTGCAGGGTGCTGATCGTCTGAGCATTGTCGCGGACGTATTCGTGATAATATAGAGCGCCCAGTACAAAATTCACCTGCGGCAGGGTTCCAACAAGCTGCAGCTCTGTACTATATTGTTTCTGCCAGGTTCCGGCGACACTGTAACGGTTGAACAGAGAATTCGGCGCGAAGACCGTGAAGTTCTGCAGCCCACTGTCGAACTGGCTTTGGCTGAGGGTCCGGTACGAACTGATGGATTTCAACTCGAGACCGGAGCCAAGCGTCCAGTCGACGTTCAGGCGGTGGCCTGAGGTCTTGCCGACGTTGGGCAGCAGCGGCACGCCGAAATTGGCCTCGTCAGCGCGATCCGGCTGCAATCGCTGGAGAGGCGCCCGGCGAGCCGGCCCTTCCGTCAGCAGTTGCTGGTAGATAGGCGTCGTCGCGTTGTAGGAATCTTCGAAAGCATAGCCGGCGCTGAAGGTATCCGTCGGTCGCCACAGTGCTTCCAGCGAGATGCCGTGCCGGTCATAGGAGTTGAAGTCTGACTGGCCGTAGGTGTTCGGATTCTTGACGGTGCCATCGCGTTTCGCGAGCACGCCGTCGAACTTGATGCTGACATCGTGAAAGCTCGGCAGGTCGATGTGCGTCTGAGCTTCATAGCCGTCGTAGTTGGATAAGCCCAAGACGGTGTCCATGGCGAAACGTCCGGTGGGGCGCTTCGTGACGATGCTGACCGCTCCGCCTTCTGTATTGCGACCGAACAGAGTGCCTTGCGGGCCCTTCAACACCTCTACGCGTTCGATGTCGAAGAGGCCCGCCCCGAGCCCTTGTGCGCGCCCAAGATAGACGCCGTTTATATAGACACCAGTCGCCTGGTCTCGGGCGGGTTGATTGGGGTCGATGGTGGCGCCGACTCCACGGATGTTGATCAGCAGCGCCGAGGTGCGAAGGGTGGCCGCCGACACCCGCAGCGACGGGATCGCCCCATCCGCCAGATCCAGGAGGGACTGGACGTGGCGCCGCTCGAGGTCCTTGTTGCTCATCACCGAAATCGCGATCGGCGTCTTCTGAAGGTTGGTCGTGCGCTTCTCTGCCGTAACGACGATTTCCTCCAGAGCCACGCGGCTCTCGGTGGCTGCAGCCTCGCTTGCCGGACTGGCCGACCCGACCTGCGGCCCGAGGCTCACCACGAAGGTCGAGGCGTTCGCTTGCCGCACGACCATCCCGGTGCCAGCGATCAGCCTTGTCAGCGCCTCGCCGGGGGGCATCGATCCGCTCAGGGGCGACGACGTCTTGCCTGCCACCTGGGTCCAATCGAATAGGATCTCCTTGCCGCTCTGCTTGCCGAAAGCCTCCAGCGCGTTGGCCAACGGCTGGGCCGGGATGTTGAACGAGGCGGCTTGCGCCTGCGCCGGGCTCGAAATGGCGACCGCCGCGGCTGATAGGGCCCACGCGCAGGTGCTCATAAGGTGTCTGGATGACATTCATTCCCCCATCGGCCCGACATTTTGCGGGCCCTACGAAGAAAGATGTTCTGGGACGCCGATCCCTCAGCCCGTTCTGTGGGAAATCCGCAAAATAGCTTCCCTCACGCGGGAACGGTCCAAACCAGCTGGATCAGCCCCCGCGTCGTACGCGCCGTTTTCAATGGGTAGAAGGTGGTCACCGCGGCGACGAAGTGTTCGGGCCGGTCGGTGTTGAACACACCACTGACCTTCAAAGCAGCGATCCTCGGGTCGAGGACAAGGATAGGCGTGGCAGAGTACCGATTGAATTCGGCGACGGCGGCCCCCAGGCTGTCGTCGCGAAAGATCAGTTGGCCCCGCGTCCAGCTCACATCCCGCTGCATGTCGGCGGTGGAAACGACGTTCTTCTCATAGCCCTGGTCGGCAAGGAGCATCTGGCCGGGCGCGAGGTTCTGTTCCCCCCATCCGGGGATGAGGCTCTGGGGGCCTTCGCGCCGCGCCGACGCGACCCGGACCTTACCCTCGATCAATACCACCTTCACCCGCGGACCTTCGACACGCACATTGAATGCGGTTCCCACCGCCGTCACTGTCCGCGACCCAGCACTGACGACGAACGGCCAGCCCTGGTTGTGCGCGACCCGGAAAAGCGCCTGGCCGCGCAGCAGCCGTATGTTCCTCTCTCGCGAGTTGTAGGCCACCTCCAGCAGGGAGTCCGTATCGAGCGAGACCACCGAGCCGTCGTCTAGGCGCACCTCATGCCGCTCGCCGATCTTGGTCTCGTACCGTTTCGCCGCGGGTGAGGCCGCCGCACTCGCCTCTTGCACCGTCGCCGGGGAAGAAGCGCCGTCCACGAGCGCCCATCCCATCCCGCAGGCGATCAGCACGACCGCGGCAGTGGCGGCGGCGATGCGGCCCCAGTCCCGCCCTCGGGACGGGACTGGTCCGGCCTTCAGGGCAACCGCCCTCATATCCAGTATCTCAGGTTCGCCAGCGTGCATCGCCGCATGCCCGTAGACGCCGGTGGTGATCTCGTACGCGGCCCGGTTCTCCGAATCCTCCAGCCACCTTGCGAAGGTCGCATCCTCACGTGCGGGGCGAGTCCCAAGCGCGTGCTTGGCCGCCCACCAGCCGGCGGCCTCGTGCGGGTCGGCCGGGAGGGTGTCGTTGGTGTCGTTCGACCACAGGAATTGCCGCAGGAACGGGCGCAGCAGGCTCATGGCGCTCTTGACCGCAGGTGCGCGAGCCCACGCATCATGTGCTTCTCGACCGCCGAGATCGAGATAGCCAACCTGCGGGCGATCTCCGGCCCCTTCATGTCCTCAAAACGGTTCAGGATGAACACTGTGCGGGTGCGCTCGGGAAGTTCCAACAGGGCAGCGACCATCTGCCTGTAAGCATCCCTGCCCACCAGTATGCGCTCTGGCGTGTGCTCGTCACGACCATCGATCAGTTCCGGGCTGAGATCGATCGCCGGAGCAGCGTTCCGCAGGGTCGACTGACGGCCGACCTCCCGGAGAAGATTACTGGCGGTCTGGAAGAGATATCCCTGGACATTGTCGATCGGAACGGCGTCGGCGCGTTGGAGAAGCCGCCTGAACACCTCTTGGGTCAGGTCCTCGGCGTCAGCGGCGGAGCGCGCGCGGCGTCCGAAGAAGCCGCGTATGGCTGGGGCGTATCCGATCAGCAACGCGTTGAGCGCCTCCTGATCGGCTTCCGACCTCCGCCGCGGCTCGCTCATCCTGTCCTCCTCGGTGCGCTCCCGCGCACATCACTTCGTATCTAAGATGCTTGAACACGGCGACACCTCAGCAGTCTCGCTCCGATTTAGCCTGCGACGCGCTCCGCCCTTATGCCTCGGACTGGGAGCTCGCGCTATTTGGCGACTCTCGGGGCGCTCGCCAAGCGGCGACGGCTCTGGGTGCGGCGCGCAGGCGCAGGCGGAGCCTCGGCGGGCTCGGCCTCGTCATCCTCGTAGCCGTGGTCCTCGGCCGGATAGAGCACCGGCTCGCGGCCGTCTGCGCCGATGAAGGGCGCGCTATCGGCATAGGCGATCGGCAGCTCGGGCAGCTCGCTCATGCCGCGCTCGGCGCGCTCGTGGCGCGGATGGATCAGGTCGCCGGTCTCGGCGAAGGTGGTCACCAGCCGCGCCCAGTCCGAGGCGTGGTAGGCAAAGGCGCGGCCTTCGGGGTCGAGGTCGGACCAGTCGGGTTCCTGCGGCGCGTTCATGCCCTGGGCCATCCAGAGCCGGGCTTCGTCGGGCAGGCCGGAGGCGAAGGCCACCCGCGCCCTCAGGCCGGCGATCCGCGCGGTGACCGGCTCGCCCTCCAGCGCCTTCACCGCCTCGCGCGCGCCGGCGGCGTCGCCGGCCACCAGCGCCTGTTCCACATAGAGGATACGGCTCTCGCGGTGGGCGGGGTTCTGGGCGCCCAGCACCAGCAGCCGCTGGGCGCGCTCGCGCGGGGTCTCGTCGGTCTTCAGGTCGCGGTAGGCGAGCCAGAGCGCCGGATGCGGGGCGGCCTTCCAGGCGTTCTCCAGCATGGCCGAGGCGCGGCCGGTCTTGTTGTCGGCGGCCAGCAGGCGCGCAGCCATCACCACGCCCGGCGCGAAGCCCGGCTGCAGCTTGGCGGCCTCGACGGCGGCGTCCAGCGCCTGGCTCCGCGCCCGCGGCTCCGGCGCATGCTCGAGCTGGGCGGCCAGCGCGGCCAGCAGCGCCGCCCTCGCCCGCTCAGCCAGCACCGGCGGGACGATCTTGCGGTCGAGCGCGTTCTTGACGAGGTCGAGCCCGGCGCTCCAGTCGGCGGCCTCCAGCCGGGCTTCCAGCAGGGCGCGCCAGGCCCACCGCGCGCTGCGGGCCTCGCCGTAGGCCTCCTGGGCGTGGCGCAGCGCCGTCTCGCGTTCCCCCTGGGCCGCCGCCAGCTGCATCAACCCCTTATGGCCGGCCAGCCGCATCTCCGGGAAGCCCAGCATGGCGGTGTAGGCGGCCTTGACGGCGGCGGCGTCGCCGGAGGCCTCGGCGGCCTGGGCGGCCAGCACCCGGACCAGGCCCGGGGTCTCGTCGGCGAGGTCGGCGGCCTTCTGGGCCAGGCGGCGCGCCTCCGAGCCGTCGCCGGCCGCGGCGGCCAGGAAGCCACGGGTGATCGCCTCGTTGGCCTGGCGGCGGCGGTTGTCGGCGCGGCCGCGCTCGGCCCGCTGCGGCGCGGCCAGCACCCAGAGCAGGGTCTGCCAGAAGATGGTGGCGACCAGCGCTCCGATCAGCACGATGACGACGCCGGCCGCGGCGGTCATGTCGGCGCGCCAGCCCAGCCAGATGATGCCCGCCCGCCCGGCGTCGCCCACCAGCGCCAGGCTGGCCGCCGCGACGACGGCGACCAGCAGGACCACCAGGCCCGCGCGGATCATGCGCCGCTCCCCGAACGGGCCGCCAGCGCCTGCAGGGCGTGGGCGCGGATCGCCGCGGCGGTGCGGTCGATGTCGGCGCGGCGCTCGGCCCGGGCGCGCCAGTCGGCCAGCGCGGCGCGCGGCTTCTCCGGCAGGCGGTCGAGGGTGGTCAGCGCGCGGGCGAGGTCGCCGTCCTCCACCTGCTGCTCGGCGCGGGCGAGGATGGCGTCGACGCCATTGCCGGGAACCTGGCCGACCCGGCGCAGGCTGACGATGCGGGACAGCGCATAGGCGATCTGGTCGCCCAGGCCCGCGCCCTCGCCGGGCGCGCGCGCCGCGCTGGCCGCGCGGGCGGCGTAGTCGGGGAAGCTGGCGGCGAGCGCCGCGCGGCTGGGCGCGCCGGCCTGCGCCAGCCTGGCCAGCGAGGCGAGCTCGGGCGACGGCGGCGACAGGGCGGTGAGGCTTGCGAACTGCTCGGCGAACGGCCCGGAGCCCTGCGAGGCCTCCACCACCGCGGCGGCGGCCAGGGCGGCGGCCGCGGCCTGCGAGGTGCGGCCTTCCTGGCCTTCCAGCGCTGTCACCCGGGCGGTGAGGCGCTCGACATCGGCCGAGGCGACCGGCGGCGGGGCCGGCGGGATGGCGGTGAGCGGGGCGGCCGCGGCGGCGGCGGGGCGCTCCGCAGGCGCCGCGGGCTCGGCGGCGGCCGCCGGAACCGGGCGCTTGGCCAGCCACCGCGGCCCGAAGGTGGCGAGCGCCACGCCGGCCAGGACGCAGAGCACGCCGAACACCATCGCCGCCCAGAAGCCGACGCCCAGCAGCGCGCGCGGCCGGTAGGCGGCCGGGTCTTTGGGGGCGGTGAGGTCGCTGTCCGGCGGCGGGGTCATGGGTTGCGGTCTATCAGGTTGAGGAGGGCGGCCTCGAGCGGCAGCGAGGGGAAGGCGCGGCCGCCCAGCGGGGTGCGGGCGAGCGGCTTGATCACCGCCTTGGAGAGGCCCAGCACCCTGAGCTTCGGCGCAGGATGAGCTTTCAGGACGCCGGCCAGCACCTTGGCGGCGCTGGGCGAATGCAGCAGGGCCGCATCGGCCTTGACCAGCAGCTCGGCTTCCCCGGCGGCCAGCTTCACCGCGCCGGTTTCATAGAGGATCAGCCGCCGGGCCTCGACCCCGTGGCGCTCCAGCGCGCCTGCGAGATCCCCCGCCGGCTCCGCGGCGCCGGGGTGCAGCACCGCGCCCTTCAGCTCGCCGCGGCGCTGGCCGATGCCCTCGGCGAGCGCATCGACGTCGCCGTCGGCGGAGAGCACGCTCTTGAAGCCTATGGCGCGGGCCGCCTGGGCGGTGGCGGCGCCCACGGCGAACACCCGCAGCGACCGTTCCGGGCACTTCTCGGCGAAGGCGCGCACGCCGTTGGCCGAGGTGAAGGCGAGCGCCGCGACTCCGGCCAGGTCGATGCCCACCCCGTCCAGCAGATGCACGGCCAGCAGCGGCGCGACCAGAGCCTCATGGCCGAGCGCGCGCACCCGCTCGGCGGTGACATCCGCAGCCGGCTGGGCGCGGGTGATCCAGATTCGTTGGCGGCGACGCGGCATACTCAACCTTTGTAGCAGAAACCCTTTCGCGTCGCGCCAGCGCCGACGCAAGCCCGGCCGCAGCCCGCGGTTGCATCTTAACCGGATGTTCTCCCCCCCTGTGGCATTGGTCAGGGCCGGAAAATATCCAAGGGCGAAAAATGCGTACCGCCGAAGGCGCTCCATTCGGGCTCGACCATGTGCAGCCGGCGTTTGACCGGGCGACGCGGCTTGCCAAGCTGCTGTTCGACGCCCTCGACTCCAACATCGTCCTGGTCGACGGCGATCGCGTCTGGCGCAGTCGCCGCATGCCCGGCGCCGATGGCAAGGGCAACAGGGCCGACGCCGCCCGCATCGTCATGGAGACCGGCGAGCCGCTCTGGATCGAGGACCTGGCGCTCGACGCGCGGTTCAAGGACCACGCCAGCCATACGAAGCTCGGCCTGAGGTTCTACGCCGCCGCGCCGGTGAAGCTGGACGACGGTACGACGCCGGGGATCATCGGCGTCTTCGGCTGCACCGCCAGGCCCTATGACGCGGCCCTCGCCACCGGGCTCGACCTGCTGGCCGCCGGGGTCGCCGAGGAATGCAACCGCGCCCGCGCCGCCGCGATCGCGGCGCGCAACGCCGAGGAGCTCGACCGCACCCGCGCCACCCTGACCGCCTTCGTCGACTCGGCGCCGGTCATGCTGGTGATGCTCGATCGGCAGTCGCGGGTGATCAAGGCTGGCCCCCACTGGCTGAAGGCGCGGGGCATGACCGAAGCCGAGGCCTTGGGCCGCCACCTCTTCGATCTCGCGCCACCGGGCTTCGCGAAGTTCAAGGCGGTGATCGACCGCTGCCAGAAGGGCGAGACGCTGCGTGAGGATCGGATCCGCTCTGAGGACGGCCCCTGGTACCAGATGGACCTCACCCCCTGGCGCGACAGCGCCGGCAAGGTGGGCGGCGTCATCCTCGTCTCCCACGACGTGACCGCCCTGGTGGAGGCCATGGAGCAGACCCGGCGCTCGGAAGAGCGGCTGCGGGTGGCCATGGAGCTGGCCAGCATCAAGACCTACGAGTTCGACCATGCGCGCCGCGAGATATCCTTCGGCGGCGTGCTGTTCGCCGGCGGCCCCGGCGGGGACGATTTCGAAGCGGCGAACCGCGCCGTCTGGCAGACCATCCACCCGGACGACCGCCCGGCCGCCCTGGCGCTCTGGACGCGGCACCTGGACGAGGGGGCGCCGTTCAAGACCCAGTTCCGGCTGACGCAGGACGACGGGTCGCACCGCTGGGTCGAGGGCGCCAGCGAGGTGATCCGCGGACCGGACGGCGAGGTCGAGCGGGTCATCGGCGCGATGCGCGACATCGACCGCGAAAAGCGCAACGAGTTCGACCTGGTGAACGCCCGCGACGCCGCCGAGGCGGCCAACCGCGCCAAGTCCACCTTCCTCGCCACCATGAGCCACGAGATCCGTACGCCGCTGAACGGCGTCCTGGGCATGGCCCAGGCCATGGCGGCCGACGAGCTGTCGCCGACCCAGCGGGAGCGCCTGGATGTGGTCCGCCAGTCGGGCGAGGGCCTGCTGGCGATCCTCAACGATGTGCTCGACCTCTCCAAGATCGAAGCCGGCAAGCTGGAGCTGGAAGAGGCCGTCTTCTCGATCGCCGAGGTGGCGCAGAGCGCCTATGCGGCCTTCACGGCGCTGGCCAACGCCAAGGCGCTGGGCTTCGACCTCAGCATCGATCCGGCGGCGCAGGGCCTCTACCGCGGCGACCCCACCCGGGTGCGCCAGATCCTCTACAACCTGATCTCCAACGGCCTGAAATTCACCCAGATCGGCGACGTCCGCATCCGGGTGGAGACCGGTGGCCTGGGCCTGCGTTTGAGCATCACCGACACCGGCATGGGCATCCCCGCCGAGCGGCTGAAGAACCTGTTCCAGAAGTTCGAGCAGGCCGACGCCTCCACCACCCGCCGGTTCGGCGGTACGGGCCTGGGCCTGGCCATCTGCCGCGAGCTCGCCGAGCTGATGGGCGGGTCGATCACCGCCGAGAGCGCCGAGGACCAGGGCTCCTGCTTCATCGTCGAGCTGCCGCTGGAGCGGGTGAGCGAAAAGGCCCTGGCCGCGAAGGAAGCGACGCCGGCGGCGCCCGCCCCTGCGCCGTCCATGGGGCTGCGCGTACTGGCGGCCGAGGACAACGCGGTGAACCAACTGGTCATCCGCACCCTTCTCGAACAGGCCGGCATCGAGCCGCTGGTGGTCGCCGACGGCCTGCAGGCGCTGGAGGCCTGGGCGCGCGAGCCCTGGGACCTGATCCTGATGGACGTGCAGATGCCGCTGATGGACGGCCCGACCGCCACGCTGGAGATCCGTCGGCGCGAGCTCGCCGAAGGCCGCCTGCGCACACCGGTGATCGCGCTCACCGCCAACGCCATGTCGCACCAGATCGCCGAATATCGCGCGGCCGGCATGGATGCGATCGTGGCCAAGCCCATCGATGTGGGCCGGCTCCTGGAAGCGATGCTGCAGGCGCTGGCGATCTCGGCCGGCGGGGCGGAAGCCGCCGCCTAGCGCGCTTTCCGCCGAAGTGGCCGCCGGTTCGGCGCCAGAAAGCGCGACAAAGCAAAGGTCTAGATCGCGATCGCGTCGCCCGCCTCGTCGCGGACGGCGGCTCCCAGCGACACCCCCAAAGCCCGCGCGGACTCTTCGGCGTCCGCCAGCTCGGTGAGATCAGCCTCGCCCGAGTGGCGGAACCGCGCGCGGCCATCCGGCGACAGGGCCTCGACGGTCAGCTTCAGATGCGCGCCTTCAAAGCGGGCGTAGGCCCCGATGGCGGTCTTGCACGAGCCTTCCAGCGCCAGCATCGCGCCGCGCTCGGCGGCCACCGCCAGCGCGGTGGGCTCGTGGCGCAGCGCCAGCACCCAGGCGAGGTCGCAGTCGCCGATGCGAGTCTCGATGGCCAGCGCGCCCTGGCCCGGCGCCGGCGGGCATTCCACCGGATCGATCAGGCTCTTGGGCAGGTGGCCGAGGCCCAGCCGTTTCAGACCCGCATAGGCCAGCAGGATGGCGTCGGCGTCGCCGGCCTCCAGCTTGGCGATCCGGGTGTCGACGTTGCCCCGCAGCATCTGGACGTCGAGGTCGGGGCGGCGGTGCAGCGACTGAGCCTGGCGGCGCAGGCTGGCGGTGCCCAGAACCGCGCCCTGCGGAAGGGCTTCCAACGTCTCGGCCTTCAGGCTCAGGAAGGCGTCGCGCGGGTCCTCGCGCTCGGGGATCGCGGCGATGCAGAGGCCGTCGGGCAACAGCGCCGGCATGTCCTTCAGCGAGTGGATGGCGCAGTCGATGCGGCCGTCCAGCAGCGCCTCCTCGATCTCCTTGGTGAAGAGCCCCTTCCCGCCGATCTCCATCAGCCGGCGATCCTGCACCCGGTCGCCGGTGGTGGTGATGACGATCAGCGGCGCGACGCGCTCGACCGCGGCCGCGTCCTGCGGATCGGCGCCGAGGATGGCGGCGATGCAGCGTTGCATGTGGCCGGCCTGGGCCAGGCTGAGCTTGGAGCCGCGGGCGCCGATGCGGACCTGCGCCGGAAGGGCGGGCGGTTGCGTGGACACGGGCGGCGGTCTACCTCGGAGCGGAACGGATGAGCGCCTGCTACAGGAGCGGGCGCCCCCCCGCAACCGGATGAACTTGCCCGCCCAGACCGTCCTCGGCCTTGAGACCAGCTGCGACGAGACCGCGGCCGCGGTCGTGCGCCTGGACGCCGACGGCGCGGTGGAGGTGCTGTCCTCGGTGGTCGGCAGCCAGATCGCCGCCCACGCCCCCTATGGCGGGGTGGTGCCGGAGATCGCCGCGCGCGCGCATGTGGAGAGCATCGACGCCATCGCGCTGCAGGCGCTGAACGACGCGGGCCTCGGCTTCGGCGACCTGACCGGCGTCGCGGCCACGGCGGGTCCCGGCCTGGTCGGCGGGGTGATGGTCGGCCTGGCGTTCGGCAAGGCGGTGGCGCTCGCCCGCGGGCTGCCGCTGGTGGCGGTGAACCACCTGGAGGGCCATGCGGTCTCGGCCAGGCTCGCGGCCGACCTGCCCTACCCCTTCCTGCTGCTGCTGGTGTCCGGCGGTCATTGCCAACTGCTGAGCGTCGATGGCGTGGGCCGGTGCCGCCGGCTGGGGACGACCATCGACGACGCCGCCGGCGAGGCCTTCGACAAGATCGCCAAGACGCTCGGCCTGCCCTACCCCGGCGGCCCCGCGCTGGAGGCCCTGGCCGAGGCCGGGCGCCCGGACCGCTTCATGCTCCCGCGCATGCTGCTGGGCCGCAAGGACTGCGACTTCTCCTTCTCCGGCCTGAAGACCGCCGCAGCAAGGATCGCCGAGGGCCTGACCACCGACGATGAGCGCCACGACCTGGCCGCCGCCGTCCAGGCCGCCATCGCCACCCAGCTTTCCGAACGCAGCGACCGGGCCATGGCCGCCTACGCGCTGGAGCACGAAGGCCGGGGCCTGCGCTTCGTGGTGGCCGGCGGCGTCGCGGCCAACCGGGCGGTGCGGGCAAAGCTCACCGAGACCGCCACGGCGCGCGGCTTTTCCTTCACCGCCCCGCCCCTCGCCTACTGCACCGACAACGCCGCGATGATCGCGCTGGCCGGCGCGGAACGGCTGGCGCTGGGCATGTCCGATCCGCTGGATGCGCCCGCACGGCCCCGCTGGCCGTTGGACCAGGCGGCGGCCGCGGCCAATCCGACCCATGTGGCCGGGCGCAAGGGAGCGAAGGCTTGAGCAAGGCAGGCGTTATCGGCGGCGGGGCGTGGGGCACGGCCCTGGCCCAGGTCTGTGCGCGGGCGGGGCTGGAGACCACGCTCTGGGCGCGGGAGCCCGACGTGGTCGCCAGCATCAACACCAGCCACGAGAACACCTCGTTCCTGCCGGGGATCGCGCTCGATGCCGGCATCCGCGCGACGGCCGACTTCGCCGACCTGGCCGGCAGCGACCTGGTGCTGGCCGTGGCGCCAGCCCAGCACCTGCGCGCCACGCTCACCGCCTTCGCGCCCCACGCCCGCGACGGCCTGCAGATCCTGCTGTGCTCGAAGGGCGTCGAGCAGGGCACCCTGAAGCTGATGACCGAGGTGCTGGCCGAGACCGTCCCGCAGGCCGCCCCCGCCGTCCTCTCCGGCCCCAGCTTCGCCGGCGAGGTGGCCCGCGGCCTGCCCACCGCCGTGACGCTGGCCTGCCCCGACGAGGACTGCGCCCAGACCCTCTCCGAGATGATCGCCACGCCGACGTTCAGGCCCTACTTCGCCACCGACATGATCGGCGCCGAGGCGGGCGGGGCGGTGAAGAACGTGCTGGCCATCGCCTGCGGCATCGTCGAGGGCCGCGGCCTCGGCCGCAGCGCCCACGCCGCCCTGATCACCCGCGGCTTCTCCGAGCTGACCCGCATCGCCGTGGCCCTGGGCGGCGAAGCCCAGACGGTGGCCGGCCTCTGCGGCCTCGGCGACCTGGTGCTCACCTGCTCCAGCCCGCAGTCGCGCAACATGAGCGTGGGCCTGGCGCTCGGCCGCGGCCAGACGCTGGATGAGGCCCTGGCCGGCAGGCTCTCGGTGGCCGAGGGCGTGGCGTCCGCGCCCGCCGTGCGCCAGCTGGCCGCCAGGCTCGGCGTCGAGGCGCCGATCTGCGAGGCGGTGGCCGCCATCCTGGCCGGCGAGGCCGACGTTGACGACGCCATCCGCGACCTGCTCTCCCGACCCCTTCGCGAGGAAAACTAGATGCCGCTGTTCGTCCTGACCTGCCTCGACAAGCCCGGCGCGCTCGACCTGCGCATGGCCACTCGCGAGGCGCACCTGGCCTATGTCCGCGAGACCATGGCGATGGTGAAGCTGGCGGGCCCGCTGCTCGACGAGGCCGACGCCATGGCCGGCTCGATGTTCATCCTGGAAGCGCCGGACCGCGCCGCCGTCGAGGCTTTCACCGCCGCCGACCCCTACGCCACGGCCGGCCTCTTCGCCCGCGTCGAGATCCGGGGCTTCCGCGCGACCATTGGCCAGCTCTAGCGACAATCCCGCCCGGCCGGCCGCGGGCGTCAGGCTCTGCGCGCTTTCCGAGATCGCCGATCCGGGCGGCAAGGGCTTCCGGTTCCGTGAGGACGGCCGGCTGTTCGCGGGCTTCGTCATCCGCAAGGGCGAGCTGCTGGCGGGCTATGTGGACAGCTGCCCGCACGCCGGCTGGCCGCTGGCCACCTTCGACGACCGCTACCTGACCCGCGACGCCAGCCACATCCTCTGCACCGGCCACGGCGCGCTCTTCACCCTCGACGGCAGGGGCGCCACCAGCCCCTGCCTCGGCGAGCGACTCACTGTGTGGCCGATCGAAGTGCGCGGCGACGAGGTGTTCACGGCGTGAACAGAGCCAGTTGCTCCCCCATTGGGAGGAACCGGGATCAGAACTCCGGCATCGGCTCGTTGGTGAAGGCGATCACGTCCTCGATCAGGCCGGCCACCGCCAGGCCGACCAGCTCGCCGCCCTTTTCCGGGGTGGCCTGGCCGGGGTCGGAGCCCATGCGGCCGTCGGGATATCGGGCGCGGAAGTCGAGCGCCTCGCGGATCGGCCCGGTGGGCGCCACCTGCGGCGCGTAGTTCGCCGACTTGATCGAGTCCGGATAGGCCCACTGGGTCACCGCGATCTCCGACGGCGTCGCATGGCTGCCGTGGCCGGTGGGGAACTGGCGGTTGGCGAGGCCGAGCACGCCCTTCAGCTCCCACCAGTTCTTCTGCTTGCAGGCGAAGCCGCGGCGTTTCCCGGCATAGGTCGCCTCCGCATAGAGCTCGGAGAAGGCCGCGTCGATGGTGGCGACATTGCCGCCATGGCCGTTCAGGAAATAGAGCTTCTCGAAGCCATAAAGGCCGAGACTGCGGCACCAGTCGCCGATCGCGGCCATGAAGGTCGAGGGGCGCAGCGCGATCGTCCCCGGAAAACCCAGGTGGTGCTGCGCCATGCCGATGTTGAAGGTGGGCGCGATCAGCAGGTCGGAGGTCCGCTGCGCCTCATGGGCGATGATCTCGGGGCAGAGCCAGTCGGTGCCCAGGAGGCCCGTGGGCCCGTGCTGCTCGTTGGAGCCGATAGGGATCACCACCGTCTTCGAGCGCTTCAGGTAGTCATCGATCTCCTGCCAGGTCGACAGATGGAGCAGCATGCGGTTGGCCTCGTTGGAACCTCGGGTCGGCTTGGTGTTCTAACTATTTTTTCTTCGCCACGCGCGGGACCTCGATCCTGAGGTCGGTCGCCTGCATGCCGACCAGGCGCCAGGCCCCGCCACGCTTGGCGAACGAAAGCGTGCAGGCGGCCTTGCGCGGGTCGCCGACGCAGACATGGCTCTTGTCGCGGACCTTCATGATCAGGGCGATCTCGGCGGCGCTGGGGGCGTGCGGCAGGACCTGGCCGGTCTTGGCCTCCACCAGGCGGAAGGCCTCCGGGGTGATCATCCGGTCCAGCGCGAATTCCGACGGGCCGCCTTCAACGATCACGCCCTTGCTGCGGGCGAGTTCGGTGAGCTGGTCGCTGAGGTCGGCGCGCAGGGCGGGGCGGTCGATGGCGGCCTCGAACGCCGCGCGGTCGTCGTTGTGGACCGCCGCCAGGAAGCGCTCGATGGCGCGGCCGGCGTCGGTCCGCACCCCGATGTCGCAGCCGCTGACCAGGACCGCGAGCGCCGTCAGGGCGGCTACCGAACTCTTGCGAAGCATGGCCGGACCATGGGGGCGGCAGCTGAATCGGGCAAGCTGAGCCGGAGCGCATGTTGCGCGGACCCCCCCTCTCCGCATACTCCATCCAACGGCAGATTTCGGGAGTAGACGCAGTGTCCGACGGCGAGGTGTTTCCAGTCCCCAAAGCCTGGGCCAAGAACGCCCTGATGGGCGCCGCGGGCTATGAGGCGGCCGTGCGCCGCGTGGCGCTGGACCCCGACGGCTACTGGGCCGACGTCGGCAACCGCCTCGACTGGATGACCCCCTTCACCGAGGTGAAGGACGTCTCCTTCGACGCCAAAGACTTCCGCGTGAAGTGGTACGCCGACGGCGTCCTGAACGTCTCCGTCAACTGCATCGACCGGCACCTGCCGGAGCGCGCCGAGCAGACCGCCATCATCTGGGAGAGCGACGACGGCTCGATCTCGGACAACATCAGCTACGCCCAGCTGCACGCCGAAACCTGCCGCATGGCCAATGTGCTGAAGGCCCGCGGCGTCAAGAAGGGCGACCGGGTCACCATCTACCTGCCGATGATCCCGCAGGCCGCCTACGCCATGCTGGCCTGCGCGCGGATCGGGGCGATCCATTCGGTGATCTTCGGCGGGTTCTCGCCGGACAGCATCGCCGGGCGGATCCAGGACTGCGACTCGAAGATCGTCATCACCGCCGACGAGGGCCTGCGCGGCGGCAAGCCGGTGCCGCTGAAGAAGAACGTCGACGAGGCGCTGAAGTCCTGCCCGGGCGTCACCGACGTGATCGTCGTCAAGCGCACCCGCGCCGACGTGCCGATGACGGCAGGCCGTGACGCCTTCTATTCCGACCTGAAGGCCAGCGTCGCCGACACCTGCGACCCCGAGCCGATGAACGCCGAGGACCCGCTGTTCATCCTCTACACCTCCGGCTCGACGGGGAAGCCCAAGGGTGTGCTCCATACGACGGGGGGGTATCTGACCTGGGCGGCCCATACCCATGAGCTGGTCTTCGACTACCGGCCGGGCGAAGTCTTCTGGTGCACCGCCGACATCGGCTGGGTCACCGGCCACAGCTACGTCGTCTATGGCCCGCTGGCCAATGCGGCGACCACCGTGATGTTCGAGGGCGTGCCGAACTACCCCTCCTCGTCGCGATTCTGGGAGGTCTGCGACAAGCACAAGGTCGAGATCTTCTACACCGCGCCCACCGCCATCCGCGCCCTGATGCGCGAGGGCGACGAGCCGGTGCAGCGGACCTCGCGGTCGACCATCCGCCTGCTGGGCACGGTGGGCGAGCCGATCAATCCCGAGGCCTGGCTCTGGTACTACCGCGTGGTCGGCGAGGAGCGCTGCCCGATCGTCGACACCTGGTGGCAGACCGAGACCGGCGCCTGCCTGATGAGCCCGCTGCCTGGGGCGCACGCCCTGAAGCCCGGCTCCTGCGCCAAGCCGCTGCCCGGCGTCATGGCGCAGCTGGTCGACGCCGACGGCAAGGTGCTGGACGGCGCGATCAGCGGGAACCTCTGCCTCACCGACTCATGGCCGGGGATGATGCGCACGGTCTATGGCGACCACGAGCGGTTCATCACCACCTACTTCACCACCTATCCCGGCAAGTACTTCACCGGCGACGGCGCCCGGCGCGACGAGGACGGCTACTACTGGATCACGGGCCGCGTGGACGACGTGATCAACGTCTCCGGCCACCGACTGGGCACCGCCGAGATCGAGAGCGCGCTCGTGGGTCACGCGGCGGTCGCCGAGGCCGCCGTCGTGGGCTATCCGCACGAGATCAAGGGCCAGGGCATCTACTGCTACGTGACCCTCAAGGCCGACGTGGCGATGACCGCGGCGCTGGAGCCGGAGCTGCGCAACTGGGTCCGCCGCGAGATCGGCCCCTTCGCCTCGCCGGACGTGATCCAGTTCGCGCCGGGCCTGCCCAAGACCCGCTCGGGCAAGATCATGCGCCGCATCCTGCGCAAGGTCGCCGAGGGCGACATCGCCAACCTCGGGGACACCTCGACGCTGGCCGATCCATCGGTGGTCGACGACCTGATCCGCAACCGCGCCGACGACGGCGCGCCCGACGTCATCGCGGTGGCCGGCGGCGGCAAGGTCGATGCCGACGAGGTCGAGCGCGTGCTGGAGGATCACGATGGAATCGCCGAGGCCGCAGTCGTCGGCTTCCTGAGCCCGCACCGGGGCGAGGCGATCTACGCCTTCGTGGTGCTGGAGCCCGACATGAAGGCCACCGACATCCTGGAGGCCGAACTCAAGGGTCTGGTGCGCCGCGAGATCGGCCCCGCCGCCTCGCCGGAGACCGTTCGTTTCCTCTCTGCCCTGCCGCGCAGCAAGGAAGGCCGCCTGGCCCGCCGCGTCCTGCGCAAGGCGGCGGCCGGCGACCTGGCCAACCTGGGCGACCGTGGGCAGCTCGCCGACCCTTCGGTGTTGGACGAATTGTCGAAACCGGCCCCGGTCTAGGTCCCGGCGCGTTAGGCTGGGCTCATGCGCGCCCTTCTGTTCATCGTCGTGCTGGCCGCGGCCGGTCCGGCCCGCGCCTTCGACCTGCCGCCGCGGGCCGAAGCGGTGCTGGAGCGCGGCCGCCCCTGGATCGAGGTCAGGCCTGACCCGGACGGCCATTCCGGCCTGGTGCGCGCGGCCATCGACATCGCCGCCTCTAAGGAGACGATCTGGGCCCTGATGCTCGACTGCGACGCGGCGCTGCGGATGGTCGCCAACCTGAAGAGCTGCCGGGTGCTGGAGCGCGACCCGCAGGGCCGCTTCGATGTGCGCGAGCAGGTCTCCGGCGCGCCCTTCCTGCCGCCGGTCCGCAACGTCTACCGCTCGGACTACGACCGCCCCAGCCGTATCCGCTTCCACCGCACCGGCGGCGACATGAACGTGTTCGAGGGCGAGTGGCGCCTCACGCCGCACCCCGACGGCGTGCGGGTGACCTATGAGGCGCGCGCCTCGACGCCGTTCTCCGTGCCCGGCTGGCTGGCGCGCGTGACGCTGCGCCACGAGGTCCCCACCGCACTGTTGGCGCTGAAGCGCGAGGCGCAGGCCCAGACGCCCGCCGCCGGAACACCATGAGCGAGCTGCCGGGCGGGTTGCGCGCCGCCCTCGACCGGGCGCTGGAAGGCGTGCCCCGCAGGAACCTCGCCGAGCGCGCGCGGGCGACCTCGGATGCCTACCGCGCCGGCAAGCCTTCTTCCGGCGTGATCCGCGAGGCCGACGACGCCTTGGCCTATGCGCTCACCCGGCTCCCCGCTACCTACGCCGCCTGCGCGGCGGTGTTCGCCGAGGCCGTGCGCATGGCCCCGCGGTTCCTGCCCCGCAACGTGCTGGACGCGGGCGCCGGCACGGGCGCGGCCAGCTGGGCAGCGCTGGAGACCTGGCCAGGGGTCGGGGCGGTCGCCTGGCTCGACGCCAGCCCGCCGTTCCTGGCCCTCGCCGCGCGGCTGGCGGCCGAGGGCCCGGCGGCGCTGCAGCACGCGGACGCCCGGCGCGCCGACCTCACCTCCGGCGGCGAGGATTGGCCCCGGGCGGAGCTGGTGGCGGCGAGCTACGCGCTGGCCGAGATCGCGCCCGAGCGGCAGGCCGGCGTCGTGCAATCGCTGTGGGCGGCCTGCACCGGCGTCCTGGCCCTGGTGGAGCCCGGAACCCCGGCCGGCTATGCGCGCATCCTGGCCGCCCGCACCGCCCTGATCGAAGCCGGGGCGAACATCCTCGCGCCCTGCCCGCACCACGACGCCTGCCCGCTGGTCGGCGCCGACTGGTGCCATTTCTCCGTCCGCCTGCCGCGCAGCCGTGACCACCGCATCGCCAAGGGCGCGGAGGTTCCCTTCGAGGACGAGCGCTTCGCCTATCTGATCGCCGCGCGACCGGGCGTCGCCGCCTTGGCCCGCAGCCCCCGCATCCTCGCCCCGCCCCGCCCCGGCAAGCCCGGCATCGCCCTCAAGCTTTGCGGGCCGGACGGCGTGGAGCAGCGGTTCGTGGGACGCCGGGACAAGGCCCTGCACGCGGTCGCGCGGCGGCTGGGCTGGGGGGATGTGATCCCCTGACCCGCTGTCAGGCCGGCGAGCTGACCTTCGACAGGTCCTTGGGCCCGCCGTCATTGGCGGCCTCGCGCTCACGCAGCAGGCGGCCCCGCTCCAGCCGGACCTTCATGTCGGCCTGCATGTAGGGGACCAGGAAGTCGATCAGCGCCCGCACCCGCGGCGTGTCCTTCAGCTCCCGGCGGACCAGGATGTAGGCCGTCGCCATGGCCTCCGGGATTTTCCCGGTGCAGCGCACGAACCGGCTGTCGGCGTCGGCCACGACGCAGGGCAAGGGCGCGATGCCCAGGCCTGCGCGCACCGCATGCACCAGGTTCGACATCGAGTTCGAGCGGCTGACGGGAGGCTTGCCGCCGGCCTGCTCGAACATCCAGATCATCGCCGGGATCATGTCGAGACCGGCGTCGCCGCCGATCAGGTCGTGGTTTGCCAGTTCCGCGGCGCAGGCGGGCACGCCCATGCGCTCAGCGTAGTCGCGGTCGCAGTAGAGGGCGAATTCGTATTCGGTGATCTTCTTCGCCACGAGGTCCGAGTTCGGCAGGGCCCGGGTGGCGCGCACGGCCAGGTCGGCCTCGCCGGCCTCGATGTCCAGGGGCTGGTCGGTGACCATCAGGTCCACCTGCACCTCGGGGTGCAGCTTGCGGAACTCGCCGATCGCCGGGGTGACCGCCATGTTGGCCAGGATCTCGATGCAGGTCAGGCGGATCGAACCGGTCAGGCCGCGCTGGTGCGCCTTGGCGCGGCTTTCGAAGGTCTTGGCCGCGGCCTCGACCTTTTCGCCCTCCCCCAGCAGGTCGCGGCCGGCCTCGGTCAGCCGGCTGCCGGACTGGCCGCGCTCGAAGAGCTTCAGCGACAGCGCCGCCTCCAGGCTCTCGATGCGCCGCGCCACCGTCGTCTGGTTGACCGCCAGCGCCTTGGCGGCGGCCAGCGTCGACCCCCCGCGGGCGACGGCCAGGAAGGCCTTCAGGTCGTTCCAGTCGAACATGTCCACATTCTGCTGTTGTGCGGAACGATCCCGCAAGCGTGCTGATCGAAGCCTGGCCGCGACGTTCGCCTCCCAGTCGGCCTTCATGACAACCCCGTAAGCTTTCAGCGCGCCTCGGGGGTGCTAAGGATTTCCCGTCAGTTCAACGGGACGCCCTCATGATCCGCACCGCCCGGGCCGCCGGCCTCGTGTTCTTCCTCAGCCTCGGCACGCTCGCCGGCGCAGCCGCGGCGGCGCAGCCCCCGGCCAGGACCGCCGTCCCGCCGATCGTCTACAAGCAGCGGACGCTCCCCAACGGCCTGTCGGTCTACACCTCGCTCGACCGCACCACGCCCAACGTCACCGTGCAGGTCTGGTACGGCGTGGGGTCGAAGGACGATCCGCAGGGCCGCTCCGGCTTCGCCCACCTCTTCGAACACATGATGTTCAAGGCGACCAAGGACTTCCCCGCCGAGAGCATCGACCGCTTCACCGAGGACGTGGGCGGGCTGAACAACGCCTCCACCTACGACGATTTCACCAACTACTATGAGGTGGTGCCGGCCAATCACCTGGAGCGGCTAATCTGGGTCGAGGCCGAGCGGATGGGCGCGCTGGTCATCGACGACGCCAACTTCAAGTCCGAGCGCGACGTGGTGAAGGAGGAGCTGCGCCAGCGGGTGCTGGCCGCGCCCTATGGCCGGCTCTTCTCGCTCTACCTGCCGCAGGCCAGCTACACGACCCATCCCTACAAGCGCCCCGGCATCGGCTCGATCGAGGAGCTGGACGCCGCGACCATCGACGACGTGCGGGCCTTCCACCAGGCCTACTACCGCCCCGACAACGCCGCCCTGATCGTGGTCGGCAACTTCGACGAGGCCCAGCTCAACGCCTGGATCGACAGGTATTTCGGCGCCCTGACCAGGCCGGCCGAGCCGATCCGGCGGGTGACCGCAGTCGAGCCGCCGCGCAAGGCGCCCGGCGTCTTCGACGGCTATGGCCCCAACGTGCCCCTGCCGGCGCTGGCGATCACCTGGCTGGGGCCCAAGGCGTCGGACCCCGACGCCCCGGCGCTGAAGGTGCTGGACGCCATCCTCTCCGGCGGCAAGTCGTCCCGGCTCTACAACAGCCTGGTCTACGAGAAGCAGGTGGCGGCCGAGATCTTCTCCAATGCCGACCTGCCGCAGCAGCCCGGCAATTTCATGGTCGGCGCGATCCTGGCCAGCGGCCACACCATCGCGCAGGGGGAGACCGCCCTACTGGCCGAGGTGAAGCGCCTGCGCGACGCCCCACCCACCGCCGCCGAGCTCAGCGAGGCCAAGAACGAGCTGGTGGCCGGCAAGCTGCGCGAGCGCGAGACCATCGACGGCCGCGGCTTCGCGCTCGGCTATGCCCTGCGCGTCGACGGCGACGCCGCCAAGGCCAATACCGAGCTGGCCGACCTGCAGAAGGTCACCGCCGCCGACGTGCAGCGGGTGGCCGCCAGGTACCTCGCCGACAACAGCCGCATGACCATCCGCTACCGGCCCGAGAGCGAGCGGCCCAAGGGCGAGACGGCCGCCAGGGCCGCAGCGCCGGACGTCACTTCGGTGAAGTACGACGGCCCGGTCTATCAGCTCGCCGCCGAGGGCCAGCGCGTCGCCCCGCCGCCGATCGCCGCACCCGTGGCCCCGGTGCTGCCGAAGCCCGCCGAGAAGGTGCTCGCCAACGGCCTGCGGGTCATCGTCGCCCGCTCCTCCGACCTGCCGCTGGTCACCGCCGACCTGACCGTGAAGGCCGGCGCCTGGACCGATCCCAAGGGCCTCTCCGGCGCGGCCGGCATGACCGCCGACATGCTGAGCGAAGGCACCAGGACCCGCTCGGCCCAGCAGATCGCCAGCCAGGTCGAAGCCTTGGGCGCGACGCTCAGCTCGGGCGCCAGCCTGGAGGCGTCCTCGGTGACCCTGAACGTCATGCCCGACAAGCTGGCCGCCGGCATGGCGATCATGGCCGACGTCGCCCGCAATCCGGCCTTCAAGCCCGAGGAGCTCGAGCGCCAGCGCGCCCAGGCGCTCGACGGCCTGCAGGTCGCCCTGCAGGAGCCTGGGCAGGTGGCCAGCATGGCCGCCGCCCCCGTGGTCTTCGCCGGCTCCAGCTGGGGCCATGTGGCCACCGGCACGCCCGGCTCCCTCGCCCGCATCAAGCCGGCCGACCTGGCCGCCATCCACCGCGCCTGGTTCCGGCCCGACAACGCCATCCTGGTGCTGACCGGCGACATCACCGCCGAGCAGGGCTTTGCGCTCGCCGAAAAGGCGTTCGGCGACTGGGCGAAGCCGGCTGCCCCGCTCGCCAAGGCGCCGGCGGTCGATCCGCAGGCCAAGCCCCGCGCCGTCGCCATCGACATCCCCGGCGCCGGCCAGGCGGCGGTGACCGTCGCCAAGGCCGCGATCGCGCGCAGCGACCCCGACTACTATCCCGGCATCGTCGCCAACACCGTGCTGGGCGGCGGCTATTCGGCCAGGCTCAACGCAGAGATCCGGGTGAAGCGCGGGCTCTCCTATGGCGCCTCGTCGCGGCTCTCGGCCAACGGCCCGACCGGCTCGTTCCGCGCCGCGGCCCAGACCAAGAACGAGTCCGCCGTCCAGGTGCTGGAGCTCATCGGGACGGAGATGAAGGGCCTCGCCGCCACGCCCGCGAGCGCCGAGGAGCTGAAGGCCCGCAAGTCGGTGCTGGTGGGCAGCTATGGCCGCAACCTGGCGACCACCGGCGGCCTCGCCGACATCCTGGGCGACCTGGCGCTCTACGGCGTGCCGCTGGACGAGATTACCCGCTACACGTCCAGGGTCGAGGCGGTGGGTCCGGCGCAGGTGCAGGCCTTCGCCACCCGCATGTTCGATCCCGCGACCGCCAGCGTGATCGTGGCCGGCGACGCCAAGACCTTCGGCGAGGCGCTGAAGACCGCATGGCCAAATCTGGAAATCATCCCCGTCAGCGAGCTGGACCTCGACTCGCCGGCGCTCAGGAAGGCGTCGAAGTAGCTAGTTCCCGAAGATCCAGCCAAGGGTCAGGGTCGAGAGCTGCACGCCCACCAGGATCATCTGGTTGCCGCCGCCCATGTCGATGACGGTGTCCGCGCCCACCTGGGTCAGCGTGTAGGTGGTGCCGGGATCGAGTTGGACCCGGTCGCCCTGGGCCAGGTTGAAGTCCAGCACCCGGTCGAGGCCGGCGTCCTGCGAGCCGTGGAACAGATCGGCGCCCGAACCCCCGCTGATCGTATCGGCGCCGCGGTCGCCGGAGACGAAGTCGTCGCCGGCCCCGCCGCTGACGCTGTCGTTCCCCTGGCCGCCGCGGACCTGGTCGGCGCCGTCGCCGCCGTCGCAGGTGTCGTCCCCGAGATTGCCCCAGACCACATCAACGCCGGCGTCGCCGAACAGCAGGTCGTTGTCCTTGCCGCCCACCGAGTAGTCGTCGCCCGCCCCGGTCGAGACGGTGTCGTTGCCCATGTTGCCGTTGATGTCGTCGAACTGGCTGCCGCCCACCAGGCTGTCGTTGCCGTCGTCGCCGCGCAGGTAGCTCTGGCCCGCGCCGCCGTCGACGGTGTCGTTGCCCGCCCCGGCGGAGACCGTATCGGCGCCGGCGCCGGCCTGCAGGTTGTTGGCCAGCGCATTGCCGGTGATGCTGTCCGCGCCCGGGCCCGACTTCACATTCTCGATGTTGGCGCCCTGGGCCACCGCGACATTGCCCGTCAGGCCGCCGACGTTGGAGAAGAAGCCCTGGCGGACGTCGATGATCTGGTTTTGCGAGTAGCCGGAGAAATCGAAGGTGTCATTGCCGCCGGCGTCCCACACCGCGAACACCAGCTTCGTCGAGCTGGAGTTGGTCATGTACCAGGGCCGATCGGCGTTGGAATTGAAGCCGTAGACCGTGTCGCCGGTGCGCGTGGACATGTTCGCGCCGTACTCCAGCTGGACCGCGGCGATGTCGTCGAGCAGCGGGGCGGCGGAATAGAGCACCCCGAAATTGCCGCCGGTGGAGAACTCGTTGAAGTAGCTCATCACCGTGTACTGGCGGCTGTCCTCGTAATAGCTGGCATTGACCGCATAGGTCAGGGTCACCCCGTCCTCGGCGTCATACTCCGAGGGGTGAGCGAGGCCGATGGCGTGGCCGAGCTCATGGGCCAGCACCTGGCCGCCATAGTTCCCGACCGTGGGGTTCTGGTTGTAGCTGAAGGTCGAGTTGACCCAGACGTCGCCCGAACTGGAGGAGGCCGCGGTCGAGCCTGGGAACATGGCGAAGGCCGAGGCGCCGTCGGCGCCGGAGGAATAGTTGCTGAACAGGATCGTGGCGTTGTCGGAATAGGCCGCCTCGCCGCTATCGCCGAAGCCGACGCGGACGAAGTGGATGTTGGCGGCGTCGCTCCAGCCCTGGATGGCGAGTTCGGCCTGGTCGATCTGGGCCGAGTTGAAGCGTGAGAAGCCGCTCGTGTCATCGGGCATGTTGGCCGGCTCGCCCGCCCGATAGCCGTAGGTGAGCGTGAACGGGACCCCGAGCGCCGCCGACCAGCCCGGCTCGCCGCGGACGATCTGGCTGGCGGCCTGGTCGATGGTGTAGCTGGGCTTGCCGTTGTCGGCGATGCCGGTGCGGGAATCGGCGTTCAGATAGGCCTGCGGGCCGCCGCCGTCGGCGTCGAACGACGAGACCTTGGCCGACTCGGTCGGAAACGGATCGAATCCGGCCGCCGCCATGAACGCGGGCGCACCCGTGGCGGCGCCGGCGTCGCTTGCGGAAATCGGGGACGGTTCGGATGGCATCAACAGAACTCTACCATGGCCATCCCCTTCAATTCTTTACAGGAATGGTGAACGGGCGACAACCAATGAGCCTATGCGGCGGATACGCGCACGGGTGGATACGGCCGCCCCTGCGGAGTCTTCCGCCGGTCCCACCCCTGTGCGCGCAAAGTTAGCCACGGCGCGCGGCGCCACCACAAGCGCAGACTTCCATAGGTTGAATGCCGGTCCCGCGATGATTAGCGCACGGGCGGCTGCAGCGTTCGCCGATTGCCGGATGAGGTTGCGGCCAAGCTGATGTCGCGCGATGCAAGGACATGGCGGGGTTGTGCGGGATTCGGACGATTCTGGCGGGCGTGGCCCTGGCCGGCCTCGCTGCGTCCGTCCGCGCCGAGCCGCCGGCGACCTTCCCGGCGGTGGTCGACCGCGCCGGCCTCGTGACCTGGCTGCGGCAGGAGACCGACATCGCGCCGTCCCAGGTGGTCGCCGTCAGCCCCTCTGCGGTGACCGCGGTGCTGGGGACGATCGAGACCACGGCGCCGAACGGCCTGCGCATGGCGCTCCGCGCCGAGGCCATCGACCCGAAGGTCGGCGACCGCGAGGGCGTGCTCTCCTGGCACATGCTGGTGGAGGTGGACTGCCCGGGCCGCAAGCTGCGGCAGGGCCCGACCACCGGCTACGTCGGAAGGAACCTGCTGGGAGAGGGTCGCCAGATCCGCCCCGGCAGCGCGGCCTGGATCGCACCGCCGCCCGGGGCTCAGCTGGAGAACGTCTGGCGGGCAGCCTGCGAGGCGGGCTTCGAGCGCCCGCTGGCCCCGCCGCACAGCGTCTCCATCGCCCAGGCCGCGACGCCGGCCGCAGCCGTCACCCCGCCCCTGCCGCTGCGCCCGATGCTGGTCGGGGAGGCCCGGCCCTGGACCCCAGCCGCCGCCCCAAAGGCGGCAGCGCCGGTCCAGAAGGCCCCGCCGCCGCCGCTGCAGGCTCTCGCCGCGCCGGCCCCGGCCCCGCTGCGCGCCATGGCCGCGGTAACCCAGCCTCCCGCGCCGCACTCAGCCGTGGCGGTGCAACTGGGCGCCATGGCTACCCGCGCCGCGGCCGAGGCCCTGTTGGCAGACATCAAGGGACGTTTCATGGGGGCCCTGCCGGACCTCTCGACGACGGTCGCGCCGGCCAGCGGCCGCGGCCGCACCGTCTACCGCGCCCTGGTCACCGGCTTTTCCCGCGACGCGGACGCCGGCCAATTCTGCAAGGGGCTGAAGACCAGCGGCCTCGCCTGCTTCGTCCGCTAGGGTCATTCAGCGGCCGCCCGTGCCCGCGGTCGCCAGACCGCGGAATATCGAGGGCCGCTAGTCCAGCGGTACGCGCCCGAGGATCTGCAGCCCGTAGCCGGTAGAGCCCGGCAGCACGGTCTGGGACGAGCTCAGCAGCAGCATGTCGCGCACCCCGAGGTCGATGAGGATCTGCGCGCCCACGCCGTAGTCGCGCAGCACATTGGCCGTCTGGCTCACTTCGGGCTGGCCGTAACGCTCGGAAAGCCAGGCGGGGTTCGAGTCGCGGATGAACACCGCCACGCCGGCGCCGTCGTGGTCTGCAATGGCCTGGAGGGCCTTCGACACATAGTCGCGGCGGGCCTCGACGTGACCCAGCATGTCGGCGGCCATGTCGACGCGGTGCATACGCACCAGGGTCGGCTTGTCGGCGGCGATCTTGCCCCTGGTGAGGACCACATGTTCGGTGCCGTCGAGGACGTTGCGGTAGATCACCATCCGGAAACGGCCGCCGAAGGTGGAGTCGAACGGCGTCTCCAGCACCCGCTCCACCTGGCGTTCGGTGCGGCGGCGATAGGCGATCAGGTCGGCGATGGCCCCGATCTTCAGGCCGTGGAGCTGGGCGAAGGCCACCAGGTCCGGGAGCCGCGCCATCGACCCGTCGTCCTTCATGATCTCGCAGATCACCCCGGCGGCGTTGAGGCCGGCCAGCCTGGAGATGTCGACCGCGGCCTCGGTGTGGCCGGCGCGGACCAGCACGCCGCCGTCCCTGGCCACCAGCGGAAAGACGTGGCCCGGCGAGACGATGTCGTCGACGCCCTTGGTCGGATCGACCGCGACAGCGATGGTATGGGCCCGGTCGTGGGCCGAGATGCCGGTGGTCACCCCCTCGCGGGCCTCGATCGACACCGTGAACGCGGTGCCGTGGCCGGACTGGTTGTCGCTGGCCATCGGCGGCAGGCGCAGCTGCCGCGCCCGCTCGGCGGTGATCGACAGGCAGATCAGGCCGCGGGCGTGGCGGGCCATGAAGTTGATCTGTTCCGGCGTCGCGAACTGCGCCGGGATGATGATGTCGCCCTCGTTCTCGCGGTCCTCGGCGTCCACCAGGATATAGGGCCGCCCGTTGCGGGCGTCCTCGATGATGTCCTCGATGGGCGAGAGCGCCGAGGCGGTGAACTCGTCTTCGGGCGGCGGCCCCCCTTGCTTGCTTGAAGATGGGGCGACGAGGTAGGGGCGCTTCATGATCCGGCTCTCATCTTGGCGAACTCCATCACCTGCTCGGCGACCGTCGTAAGCTGCCAGGCGTCCTTCGCCTCGCGGCACTCGCCGTCGGCGTCGAACAGCTCCCTGGCGTTCAGCGCGGCGCCGAAGGGCGTCGGCCACCCACGCATGGCATGTATGATCGCGCGCACCGCCATCAAGGTCGTGCCGCCCGCCTGGGCGCCGTCGGCGGTAATGATGACGCCCACCGGCTTGCCCTGGAAATAGGGCGCCACGTCCTCGCGCGTCAGCTCCAGGGTGTCGAGCGCGTTCTTCATCACCCCCGAGAGCGAGCCATGATAGCCGGGTGTCGCCAGGATGATCCCATCGGCCTCGCGCACCGCCTGGGCGAGCTCCGCCTGCCCGGGGCTGGGCCCGGCGGGGCCGGGGTTGAAATGCGGCAGGCGCTCCAGGAACTCGCCGCCGAACAGCCGGGTCGTGGCGCCGGCGCTCTCCGCGGCCTTCAGCGCCAGCGCCAGCGCCCGCTCGGTGGAGGAGTTCGCACGCGGCGTGCCGCCGATGCCGATGATCAGGGGTCGGGTCACGCGGCGCCTGCTTCAGCGGGGGCTTCCGGTGCGAACACCTTCTTGAGCTCGGTCTTCAGGATCTTGCCGTTGGCGTTGCGCGGCAGGGTCTCGGGCCAGAAGACTATCTTCACCGGGACCTTGAAGCCGGCCAGCCGCGCGCGGACGAAATCGCGCAGCTCCGCCTCCGTGGCCGCGCCACCTGGCTTCAGGTGGACCACCGCGCCGGGCTCTTCGCCCAGGGTCTTGTGCGGGATGCCGACGATGGCGGCGTCCATCACGTCGGGATGGTCGTACAGCACGTTCTCCACTTCCACGCAGTAGATGTTCTCGCCGCCGCGGATCAGCATGTCCTTGGCCCGATCGATGATGAACAAGAACCCTTCCTCGTCGATCCGCGCAAGGTCGCCGGTGCGCAGCCACCCGTCGACGAAGGTCTCGGCGGTGGCCTGCGGCTTGTTCCAGTAGCCCTGCACCACCTGCGGACCCTTGACCCAGAGCTCGCCCAGCGACCCCTGCGGCAGGACGGTCTTGCCGTCGGCCGGGTCGCGGATTTCCATCTCGCCCACCGGCGCGGCGGGGCCGGCGCTGTCGGGGCGGTTCTCGTAGTCCCGGCCCAGGTGCGAGGTGAAGGTGGCCGTGGTCTCGGTCATCCCCCAGCCGTTGCCCGGCTGCGAGCCCGGGAACGCCTCGCCGATCTTTCGCACCAGCTCCGGGGCCGAGGGCGCCCCGCCGTAGGTCACCGCCACCAGGGAGGAGAGGTCGTAGTTGCTGCGCGCCGGATGCTCGATGAGCTGCCAGGCGATGGTCGGCACCCCGCCGGTGGAGTTCACCTTCTCGCGCTCGATCAGCCGCATCGCCGGCTCGGTGTCCCAGCGGCGCATCAGCACGATCTTGCCGCCGGCGTTCATCGCGATGCCGAGCGTCGCCGACAGGCCGGTGGCATGGAACAGCGGCGCCACCAGCAGGCTCACCCGCTGCGGCAGCTTGTGCGGATCGCTCTCCGGCAGCGGCTGGCCGGCGCGCAGGACGTTGCGCACCGCCGCGATGCCGCTGGCGCCGATGTTGGAGGTCATGTTGCGGTGGGAGCCGAGCGCGCCCTTGGGCTTACCCGTCGTCCCCGAGGTGTAGAGGATGGTGGCGTCGTCCTCCGGGCCCATCTCCACGTCGGGCAGCGGCAGTTCGGGCAGGTCTTTCCAGCTGTTGGTCGACCCGATCACGTCTTCCAGGCGGGCGATCCTGGCGTTCGGCGCGGCCTCGGTCAGGCGCGAGACATAGACGCGCTTCAGGTCCGGCAGGGTGTCGAGATACTCCGAGATCCGCCCCAGCCGCTCGTCATCGACGATGGCGACCTTGGCGCCGGAATCGGCCAGGCCATACTCCAGCTCGCCGCCCGTCCACCAGGCGTTCAGCGGGGTGACGATGGCGCCCACCAGGATGCCGGCGAAGAAGGCCACCGGCCATTCCGGCAGGTTGCGCATGATCACCGCGACCCGGTCGCCCTTCTGGACACCGTCGGCCTGCAGCTGGCGGGCCAGCGTCAGCGTCGCCCGGGCGAAGGCGTCGTAGGTAGCGCGCTCGTCGTCGTAGACCAGGAACTCGCGGTCCGGGAACGTGCGGCTGGTCTGGAAGATGTGGCGCAGCGTCGGCGGCGCGTTCTTCCAGGTGCGGGTCATGATCCCGCGGATCGGCAGGGTCTCGATCTCGAACCGCTCGCCGGGCGCGGTCAGCCGGGCATGGGCTTCGGCGATGGACATGACCGGCCAGACGGGGGCGTCGGACATCTCGGGAAATCTCGAACTGAAAACAGGGTCGAATAAAAGCGGCGGCTCCCGCGAGGGAGCCCCCGCCAGATAATGCCTCCTGCCCGGGTACGGGAAGGGTCTCGTCGCGTAATCCGCTGAGCGTGATGGCGACGGCGCCGTAGCGGGCGATGATCTCGGCGGCTCCGGTCCGAGGGCCGCACCATTTTCGGCATGACGAACCGCCCGCCCCTGCTCACCCTTGCGACCGCGTGGCAGGCAAGGGCAAATGGCCGGGCAAGCTCGGAAGGAGCGACGATGAGCACGGCCAAGTCCCTGGGGTTCTCCGCCGAGCGGCTGGCGCGCATCGACCGGTTCCTGCAGGAGAAATATGTCGGCCCCGGCCGCCTGCCCTGCGCCCAGTTCGTGCTCGCTCGCAAAGGCCAGGTGGTGCATGAGACCGTGCTCGGAAATCGCGACGTGGAGCGCGGAACGCCGCTGACCGGCGACACCGTCTTCCGCATCTATTCCATGACCAAGCCGGTGACCTCGGTCGCCCTGATGACCCTGGTGGAAGAGGGTCTGATCGCCCTGGACGACCCGGTGTCGAAACACATCCCGGCCTGGAAGGACCTGGCGGTGTTCGCCGCGGGCGTGGAGCCGGGCTTCATGACCACGCCCCCGGCCAGACCCATGCAGGTGGTCGACCTGCTGCGTCATACCTCGGGTCTGACCTACGGTTTCCAGAGCCGCAGCAACGTCGACGCCGCCTACCGCAAGCTGAACGTCGACGACGTCTACGCCGGCCACGATCTCGAAGGCTTCGTCGAGATGCTCGGCAAGCTGCCGCTGGAGTTCTCGCCGGGCGAGGCCTGGAACTACTCCGTCGCCACCGACGTCTGCGGCTACCTGGTGCAGAAGATCGCCGGCAAGCCGCTGGACCAGGTGTTCCGCGAGCGGATCTTCGAGCCGCTGAAGATGTACGATACCGGCTTCCACGTCCGCGAGGACCAGCGGAGCCGCTTCGGCGCCTGCTACAACGCCGCGCCCAAGGGCGGGCTGAAGCTGCAGGACGACCCGGAGACCAGTCCCTACCTGAAGCCCCCGGCGATGTTCTCCGGCGGCGGCGGCCTGGTCTCGACGGCGTCCGACTACCTGCGCTTCGCCAACATGCTGGTGAACGGCGGCGAGTTGGACGGCGCCCGCATCCTGGCCCCCAAGACCGTCAGGCTGATGGCCGCCAACCACCTTCCCGGCGGCAAGGACCTGACCGAGCTTTCCCGCTCGCTGTTCTCGGAGAGCACCAACGCCGGCGTCGGCTTCGGCCTGGGCTTCGCCGTGGTGTTCGATCCGCCGCGGACCCTGATCCCGTGTTCGATGGGCGAATATTACTGGGGCGGCGCGGCCTCGACGGCCTTCTGGGTGGACCCGGTGGAGGAGGTGACGGCGGTCTTCATGACCCAGCTCCTGCCCTCGTCGACCTATCCTATTCGGCGGGAGCTTCGGACTTTGACGTATGCGGCATTGACGGAGTCTGCGCAGCAGCGTCCTGGCGCCTGATCTCCTCGTCGGTGATGGCCTCGCTCTCGTCCATCATCGGCTGGCCAAGCCCGGTGTCGGGCGCGTCCGCGCTGGGGCGGATCTGCAGCATCTTCGACTTGCGCCAATCGCCCCACAGGAAGTAGCCGCCGGCCAGGAGGAGGGTGGTGGCGCTGCCCACGGGGAAGCTGATCCAGACGGCGTCGGCGCCCAGGTGCGGCTCGAGCAACATCGCCAGCGGCACCCGCACGACCCAGAGCGAGATGATCATGGCGAGCAGCGGCGGCCAGACGGCGCCGGTGGCCCGCACGACGCCCGAGAAGATGAAGGCCACCCCGAACGGGATGAAGCCCCAGACCACGATCGAATTGATGTGCACGGCGATCGGCAGCGACGGGCTGGTCGCCGGCAGGAAGGCGCGCAGCACCCAGGAGTCGGCCAGGTAGATCACCAGGATCGGCAGGCCAGTGAAGGCGATGGCGTAGAGTGCGCCGATCCGCGCCACCCGCTCCACCCGGTCCATCTTGCCCGCGCCGACGTTCTGGGCGGCTATCGACGAGACCGCCGCGCCCAGCGCCATGGCCGGCATCTGCACATAGGTCCAGAGCTGCGCCGCCGCGCCATACGCCGCCGAGGTGTGGACGCCGTAGCGGTTGACGAAGCTCAGCATGGTCACCGCCGCCAGGCTGACGATGATCATCTGGAAGCCCATCGGCAGGCCCTTGGTGACCAGCGAGCGGATGATCGTCAGGTCCGGGACCAGCAGGCGCCAGTCCTTCGGACGGATCATCAGGATGGAGTTCTTGCGGTAGAGGTAGGTGACCATCACGGCGAGGGTGAAGGTCTGGGAGATCAGAGTGGAGGCCGCCGAGCCGGCGATCCCAAGCTTCGGGAACGGCCCGACGCCGATGATCAGTAGCGGGTTCAGGATGATGTCCAGGGCCACCGACAGCAGCGAGAAATAGAACGGCGTCCGCGAGTCGCCGACGCCGCGCTGGGCCATCATCACGAACGAGAAGAAGTACATGAACGGCATGGCCGCGAAGATCACCCGCAGGTAGGCGATCGCGTCGGCCGCGGCCTCGGGCGGGGTGCCCATGGCCCGCAGGATGTGCGGCGTAAAGGTGTAGCCCAGCAGGCCGACGCTCAGCGAAAGCACCACGAAGAAGGTGGTCGAGGTGCCGACCACGCGCTTGGCCACCGCCGGGTTGCCGCCGCCGATCGCCTGGCCGATCAGGATGTTGGCGGCCATCGAGACGCCGAACACCGCGCCCAGCATCAGGAACAGGATCTGGTTGGCGTTGGAGGTGGCGGTCAGCGCCGCCTCGCCGAGCACATGGCTGACCCAGATGGCGTTGGCCGAGCCGTTCAGCGACTGCAGGATGTTGGAGCCCAGCACCGGCAGGGCGAACGCGATCAGCGTCTTGCCGATCGGGCCGACGGTCAGGTCGGGGCCGCCACGGCGCATGCCGCCAGGTCCGCCGGGAGGACCCCGGAAAGGCGGCCGGCCGGCGGTGTCGTTCGTGGCCGTCACGGCTGGTCGTCCCCCAAAGTTGCCCCGGGATAGCTTGCAAACGCCGGCCGGCAAAGCGCCGGTTTCTCGCGGGCGTCGGAAACCCGTGTACGGAGGACGGAGTCAGGCGGCCGCCAGCACGCTCCTCACCCGGCCATAGACCAGGTAGACGGCCACGCCCACCACATTCCAGGCCGCGAAGAAGATGATCGTCTTCACCGAGAGGCTGGTGAAGAGATAGAGGCAGCCGAGGATCCCCGCGGGCCCCACGATCCAGACCAGCGGCGTGCGGAACGGGCGCGGCAGCTCCGGCGAGACGCGCCGCAGGACCATCACCGCCGCGGTTGTGGCGATGAAGGCGGCGAGCGTGCCGGCGTTGGCCAGCGAGGCGATTTCGGAGAGCGGCATGGCGCCAGCGATCACCGCTGCGATGACGCCGGTGAGGATGGTCACCGCCCGCGGCACGCCCCTGGGGCTCACTGCCGAGAGGCCGCGGGGCAGCAGGCCGTCGCGGGCCATGGCGAAGAACACCCGGCTCTGGCCGAACATGAAGACCATGATCACCGTCGGCATGGCCAGCACCGCGGCGCCGGCGATCAGCGAGGCGGCGACCGGCTTGCCCATCTGGCGCAGGACGAAGGCCAGGGGCTCGCTGCTCTTGGAGAAGACATCGTAGGGCGAAGCGCCCAGCGCGCAGGCCGCGACCACCATGTAGATCACCGTGCAGAGCACCATCGAGCCGACGATGCCGATGGTCAGGTCGCGGCTGGGGTTCTTGGCTTCTTCCGCCGCCGTCGAGATGGCGTCGAAGCCGTAGAAGGCGAAGAAGATGATCGCGGCGGCCCCCATGACTCCGTATTTTTTGCCGTCGATCTCATTGGCCCCGAAACCGTAGGGCGCGAAGGGATGGAAGTGGGTGGCGTCGAAGCTCGGCAGCGTCAGGGCCACGAAGGCCGCCAGCGCCACCAGCTTCACGCAGACCAGGACGAAGTTCACCGTCGCGCTCTCGCGGGTGCCGACCAGCAGCATGCCGGTGACGACGAGGGCGATGAACACCGCCGGCAGGTTGACGAGGCCGCCGGCGTCCGGCCCGGCCAGCAGCGCCTTGGGGACCGCCCAGTGCGCCTGCTCCATCAGCCCCGCGGCATAGCCGGCCCAGCCCACCGAGACCGCGCTGCAGACCAGGGTGTATTCGAGGATCAGGCTCCAGCCGATCACCCAGGCGACCAGTTCGCCGAGCGTGGCATAGGTGTAGCTGTAGGCGCTGCCTGCGTGCGGCATCAGGCTGGCCATCTCGGCATAGCTGAGCGCCGCGACCGCGCAGACCGCGCCGGCCACCGCGAAGGAGAGGATCACCGCGGGGCCCGCCAGGCCTGCCGCCACGCCGGTCAGGGTGTAGATGCCGGTGCCGATGATCGCGCCGACCCCCAGCGCCACCAGGTGCGGCCATGAGAGCGTGGCCTTCAGCTGGTTGCCGCCTTCCGGCCGCGGTCCGGTGGCGATCGCCTTGCGGCGTGTGACGAAGCTCATGAATTGCCCCAGGGGGTGGAAAATCCGGCGCCACCATGGCCCGCGTCGCATGGGGTCGCCAAGACCTTGGACGCCGGCGCGGGCATAGGCCAGGCGCAAGGCGCCCAAACCTGTCGGCTGACCCCGGCGCGGAAACATGACGGTAACGTCAACTTACTAGAAATTCACGCCTGAGCAGTGTTAAGTTGAGCTAGCTCAGGGTCTGCCGCGCGCCATTTCAGGCCGCCCGGCGGCGAAGGGCATGTCCTGGGGAGGACTTCAGATGAGTTCTGCACCTATTGCCGTGCTGGGCGCCGTGGCGAGCGCCGCCCTGCTGTTCGGCTGCTCAACCAACGGCGCCATGAGCGCCAAGGACAACGCCCAGGGCGCGGCGGCCACCGAAAAGGTCATGGCCTCCTCCACGCCGCAGACCATCGACAACTTCATGCTGGTCGACCAGAACCTGCAGGCTCACGAACTCTATCGCCTGGCCGACGCGCCGGCGATCGTGATCGTCTCCACGGCCAACGGCTGCCCCATCGCGCGCAGCCTGACGCCGGCGCTGAAGGCGCTGCGCGACAAGTACGCCGCCAAGGGCGTCGAGTTCATGCTGTTGGATAGCGCCCTGCAGGACAGCCGCGAGGCCATCGTCGCCGAGGCCAAGGACTACGGTCAGGACATCCCCATCCTGATGGATTCGAACCAACTGGTCGGCGAGGCGCTGGGCGTCACCCGCACCGCCGAGGTATATGTGATCAACCCGAAGACTTGGCAGGTCATGTACCGCGGGCCAATCGACGACCGCATGGACTACGGCGTCCAGAAGGCCGCGACACGCACCTTCGCCGCCGACGCGCTGGACAATGTGCTGGCCGGCAAGCCGGTGCAGCAGGCGACGATGCAGTCCAAGGGCTGCCTGATCGATTTCCCGGAACGGGCCAAGGCCGCCGAGCACGCCCAGATCTCCTACGCCAAGGATGTTGCGCCGATCCTGGAAGCCAAGTGCGTCGCCTGCCACCAGGAAGGCGGCATCGGCCCCTTCGCCATGAACAACTACAACGTGGTCAAGGGCTTCTCGCCGATGATCCGCGAAGTGATCCGCACCGACCGGATGCCGCCCTACAACGCCGACCCGCATGTGGGTAAGTTCTCGGACGACAAGAACCTCTCTCCCGCCGAGGTGAAGACCCTGGTCCACTGGATCGAGGCGGGCGCGCCGCGCGGCGCAGGCGCGGATCCGCTGGGCGCGGTGAAGCACGTGGCCCCCGAGTGGCCGCTGGGCAAGCCGGACCTGGTGCTCAACGTGCCGACCTACACCATCCCGGCCTCGGGCGTGGTCGACTACCAGCACCCCTTCGTCCTCAACCCGCTCACCGAGGGCCGGTGGATCCGCGCCTCGACCGTCAAGGTCGAGCAGCGCCAGGGCGTGCACCACATCCTGACCGGCTACATGAAGGACATCCCGCAGCCGGGTCAGGCCTTCGAGGACCGCTGGGGCGCGTCGGCCGGCGGCTACGCCGTGGGCGCCGAGTCCGAGGTCGCTCCGCCCAACGCCGGCGCCTTCCTGCCGGCCGGCGGCGCCATCGGCATGCAGGTACACTACACGCCGTTCGGCAAGGAAGTGACCGATCACTCGCAGATCGCGCTCTACTTCTATGACAAGAAGCCGCAGCAGGTGATGCACAACTCGGTCATCGTGGACAACACCATCTCGCTACCCCCGGGCGACGGGAACCACGAGGAAATCTCCTACCTGACCTTCCCGAAGGACGCGCTGCTCTATGGCGCCTTCCCGCACGCCCACTACCGCGGCAAGGCCTCGGACCTGTGGATCCGCTATCCGGACGGCAAGGAGAAACTCCTGCTCTCGCTGCCGCGCTACGACTTCTCCTGGCAGCGGGACTATGCCTTCGCCGAACCGATCAAGGTGCCGGCGGGATCGAAGCTGATCGCCCATTTCTGGTACGACAACTCCAAGCGCAACCCGAACAACCCCGACCCGACCAAGACCGTCGTCTGGGGCGACCAGTCCTGGGAAGAGATGTTCTACGTCGCCATCCGCTACCGCTGGGAGGGCGAGACATCCGATAAGATGAACAACTTCGACGAGGCCCTGAACGCCCAGCGCATGTTCACGATGATGGACGACAATATCGACGGGAAGCTGCAGAAGTCCGAGCTCAAGGGCCGGCTCGGCGGCATGATCGGCCGCTACTTCGCGGCCATCGACAAGGACGGCGACGGTACGCTCAGCCAGGCCGAGCTCACCGCGGCCCAGTCGATGATGGGCAACCCGCGGCGCCGCGCTCCGGCCACCGCTGCGGCCGGAACGACCACGACCGGCGGCAAGTAGTCACCGTCAATCCCCAGGCCCATTTTCCGGGCTGCTACTCGGTCCAGAGGTCGGCGACGTCGCCCTTGCGGTTCAGCATGCGCACGGCGCGCTTGACCACCGCCAGCAACCGTTCGCGCCGGGCCGGCACGTCATAGGTCATGGCGCCCCTGGCCAGGCCTTCCAGCAGGAAGCGGCCGAGGTCGCGGCTGGTCTGGGAGCGCGCGTCGGCGCCGGCCTGAGCCAGGGCGCCGAACCGGTCGCCCACCTGGGCGCGGTCAAAGGCGCCCTGCGCCGCCGCCAGCCGCTCGCGCAGCATCTGATCGGTGCGCGCCGCCGCCTCCAGCTCGGCGAAGGCCACGAACGGGGTCTCGTGCAGCAGGGTCCAGTAGGCGTCGATGGCGTGCTCGGCGGCGTCCACCCCCGGCGTGGCGGCCATGGAGGCCGCCTGCTCGAACAGGCGCGCGCGCTCCAACTCGATGTGGGTGACGGCGGCCTCCACCAGCTCCTCGCGGGTGGCGAAATGGTAGAGCATGGCGCCGCGGGTCAGCTTGGCGGCGTCGGCGATCATGGCGTTGTTGGCGGCGTGGTAGCCCACCTCGGCGAAGAGCCGCATGGCCGCGTCGAGGATACGGCCGCGGGTGCGCAGCGACTTCGGCGTCGCCTTGGCCGAATAGGTTCGGGCGTCCATCTGGACCAAATTCCGGCGACCTGGGGAGGGCCTGTTTGTCGGCGGCTACCTAGCAGCCGGACCAAAGGTCGCGCCAGCCCGCAAGGCGGTTTCGCAAAAGCGACATGAAATCAGCCTAGGCGCTGTTCGAATTCTGGGCGGTTTGGGGGCTCACCGTGACCGAAGCAGGCACACGCCGTTACCGCAGCGTCTTCATCTCCGACGTCCATCTGGGCACCCGGGGCTGCCAGGCCGAGCTGCTGCTGGACTTCATCCGCGACCTGCAATGCGACAGCCTCTACCTGGTCGGCGACATCGTCGACGGCTGGAAGATGAAGACCGGCTGGTACTGGCCGCAGTCGCACAACGACGTGGTGCAGAAGGTGCTGAGGCTGGCCCGCAAGGGGGTGTCGGTGATCTATGTCCCCGGCAACCACGACGAGGTGATCCGCGACTTCTGCGGCGTCCACTTCGGCGGGGTGGTGGTGGCGCGCGACGCCATCCACCAGACCGCCGACGGCCGGCGCTTCCTGGTGACCCACGGCGACGAGTTCGACGCGGTGGTGCAGCATGCCAAGTGGCTGGCGCTGCTGGGCGACTGGGCTTATCGGGCGCTGCTGGCCTCCAACACCTTGATCAACCGCGTGCGGCGGCGCCTGGGCTTCGGCTACTGGAGCTTTTCGGCCTTCGCCAAGACCCGGGTGAAGAAAGCCCTGCAATTCATCGAGAACTTCGAGCAGGCGGTGGCCGACGAGGCGCGCCGGCGCGGCGTCGACGGGGTGATCTGCGGCCATATCCACAAGGCCGAGATGCGGGTGATCGATGGCATCCAGTATATCAACGACGGCGACTGGGTGGAGAGCTGCACAGCGCTGGTCGAGCACCCTGACGGGCGGCTGGAGATCCTCGAGTGGGCCAAGGCGCGCCTGCAGGTCGTCGCCGGCAAGACCGCTGGCCTGTCGGCGCCGCTGGCCGCATAACGGGGTAATTGACAGGCCGACTGAACTCGTGACAGTGCGGCTGTCATGAAATCCCCCCTGCAAGGCCCGAATCTTCGCGACCAGCAGCGGGAGGAGACGCGCGAACAGATCCTGCGCGCGGTCGGCCGCGCGATCGAGACCGGCCCGATCGAGGACCTCAGCTTCGCCGACATCGCCAAGGACGCCGGCATCGGCGAACGCACGGTCTACCGGTATTTCCCGACCAAGGAGTCGCTCCTGGGCGCCTTCTGGGCCTGGATGCAGACCCAGGCGGTGGCCCCGGCTGAGCGCGCCCGGCCGCTGCGGTCGCTGCCGCGCATCCGCGACGCGATCAACGCCACGCGCGACACCCACCGGCCGATGCGCATCCTGGTGGCCACCGACGCCTGGGAGCCGCAGGTCAACGGCGTGGTCCGCACCCTCACCCGCGTGGTCGACGAGCTGAAGGCCATGGGCCACTCCGTCGAGGTGATCAGCCCCGACCAGTTCAAGACCTTCCCGCTGCCGACCTATCCGGAGATCAAGGTGGCGATCGGAGTCTACGAGCCGGTGCAGGAACGCTTCAAGGCCTTCGAACCGGAGGCGATCCATATCGCGACCGAGGGGCCCATCGGGCTCGCCGCCCGCAGGATCTGCGTGGAGTGGAAGCTGCCCTTCACCACCAGCTACCACACGCGGTTCCCGGAATATGTCTCGGCGCGCCTGCCTTTGCCGCTGGCCGCCGGCTACGCCTACATGAAGTGGTTCCACAAGCCGTCGGGGCGGCTGATGGTGGCGACGCCGACCATGCGCGACGAGCTCTCCGGCCACGGCTTCCGCAACATCTCGGCCTGGTCGCGGGGCGTCGACACCGAGGCGTTCAGGCCTCGGCGCGACGACGAGCCAAACGTGTTCGAAGGCCTGGCGCGGCCGGTCTTCCTCTACGTCGGCCGGGTGGCGGTGGAGAAGAATATCGACGCCTTCCTGGCCTTGGACCTGCCCGGCACCAAGGTCGTGGTGGGCCCGGGCCCGCAGAAGGACGAGCTGGCGGCCGCGCATCCAGACGTGAAGTTCACCGGCTCGAAGTCGGGCAGTGACCTGGCCGCCCATTTCGCCAGCGCCGACGTCTTCGTCTTCCCCTCGCTCACCGACACCTTCGGCCTGGTGATCCTGGAGGCCATGGCCTCGGGCACGCCGGTGGCCGCCTATCCCGCGCCCGGACCCATCGACATCATCCCCAACTCCGGCGCAGGCGTCTTGGCGGCCAGCGCCACCGAGGGCCTGCGCGAGGCCTGCCTCGACGCCCTGAAGCTCGACCGGCGCCAGGTCCGCGCCTTCGCCGAGAAATTCTCCTGGCGCGCCTGCGCCGAGGATTTCGTCAAGAACCTGCAGCCCTATCCCGAGCCCGAGAAGACCCGCTTCTGGCGGCGGCTTCGACGGCTGGCGCGGGTGCGGCGGCGCAGGCCGGAAGCGGCCTGATCATCCCTCCTCTTTAGGGGAAGGATGGCATCACAAACAAGAACGCCGCGGTCCTTGCGGGCCGCGGCGTTTGAGTTGGGAGGCAGAGGATATCTTCAGGAGGCCGGGCGGGCCATGGCCGGAGCCTTGGCGGCGACGTCCTTCTGCGCGGCGTGCTGGCCGGGGGGAAGCGGGATCAGGCCACGCTGCTGGAGGTACCCGCCGCGCCCGGTGGCCGCGTCGGAGACGAACTCGTTGAGGTAGTCCTGCAGGCCCTTGGTCACCCCGATCTGACCCTTCTTCACGTAGATGAAGAGCGTCCGCGCCAGCGGGTAGGAGCCGTCGGCGATGGCGCCCGGCGTCGGCTTGATGCCGTTGACCGAGGCGCCCTTGATCTTGTCCTGGTTCTCTTCGAGGTAGGAATAGCCGAAGACGCCCAGCGAGCCGGGAGTCTTGGTCAGGGTGCCGACGATGGCGTTGTCGTTCTCGCCGGCGTCCACCCAGCCGTCCTTGCGGAGCGGATCGGTGAGCTCCTTGAACTTCTTCTCGTTGTCGGAGCGCAGCGCGTCGGCGGTGGGGAACTTGCGCGCGCCGGCCTCGATGGCCAGTTCGACGAAGGCGTCGCGGGTGCCGGAGGTGGGCGGCGGGCCATAGACCAGGATGGTGTTGCCCGGCAGGCCGGTCCCGACTTCGTCCCAGGTCTTGTAGGGGTTGGCGACGAACTTGCCCTGGCGCAGCACCTGGGCGGCGAGGCCCAGGTAGAGGGCCTCGGTCTTGAAGGCGTAGTCCGGACCGTCCTTGTCGGTGGCCACGACGATGCCGTCGAAGCCGACCTTGATCTGGACGATGTCCTTCACGCCCTTGGCGGCGCAGGCGTCGAATTCCGACTTCTTCATCGGGCGCGAGGCGTTGGCGATGTCCGGGAAGGCGTCGCCCATGCCGCCGCAGAACAGCTTGATGCCGCCGCCGGTGCCGAGGCTCTCGATCTTGGGAGCCTTGGCGGAGGTCTTGCGGGCGTACTGTTCGGCGACCCGGGTGGCGAACGGGAAGACGGTCGAGGACCCGGCGCCCCAGACATAGTCGCGGGCGGCGTTGGCGGCGGTGGCCGGGATGAGAAGTGCTGCGACAGCCGCGCAGCCCAGAAGCGTTTTCATGTCAGGTGATCTCCTTGGGGCGGGGCTCAAAAGTCGAGCTGAACGCGCATCTGGAATTGTTTGATATCGACGTCGCGGCCTGCGCCCGGATTGTTGGACTTGGCGTCGGTATAGTTGGCCTGCACCCGGGCGTAGGCGGTGGGGTAGTAGTTGGCCCCAAGCGTCCAGCCCGTGTACTTGCCGGCGTCCTGGCTGAGCGTCTTGCCCGCCGCGGTGGTCGCCGAGTCGAAGGCGTCGGTGAGGTCCGCGTAGTCGTAGCGGACCAGCAGCTCGACACCGCCCATGCCGCCGCCGGTGATCGGGTTGAGGATCTTCGGCCGGGCGAACTCGCCCTTGGTGGCGTCGTAGTTGCGCTGTTCGCCGGTGGGCCAGAAGCTGGCGTAGACGTAGCCGACCTTGACGGTCGGATCGCCGCCGGGCGCGACCGTCAGCAGACGGTCCACCTTGATGGCGGCGTATTCGCCCTGGACCGAGAAGTTGTTGTGGATGAAGGCGCCCTCGAAGCCGAGCGACTTGTCCTTGTTCCCGAGCGCGCCGGTGGTGAAGTAGCGGCCCGAATCCCCGTAGTTCGTGCTGGGCCGGCCGCGATAGGCGAAGGCGCCCTCGTCACCGTGGTTGCGGTAGCGGGCCCAGACGCCCAGGTGCACCTTGTCGGCGTCGGTCAGGATGGGCGCGAAGGTCGCCCGGCCGGTCCAGCCCACCCGCTCCTTGGAGCCGGGGTTCGCGGCGGCGGTGTTGTTGACGTCCGCCGAGTTGATGCTGTCGCCCTGGAAGGCGCCGGTGACGGTCCAGTTGAAGCCGTTCACCTTGGCCACGGCGGAAAGCACGTAGCTGTCCGGACCCATGTCGCCATAGGGGCCGCGATCCATGAACGAGATGAAGCGCGTCGAGGTCAGGTTCTCAAGGCCGGCGGCCTTGATGTTGCCGACCATCAGCGAGGTGAACTCGTTGGGCTTGTATTCGACAACCACGTCGTCCCACGCCCAGGCGCCGCCGTTCACGGCCCCGCCCTCGGCCTTATAGCCGATGTAGTTGTTCAGCTTGCCTTCGACGCCGAGGAAGGCCTGGCGGCCACGGACGTTGGAGGTCTTGTAGTCCGGCAGCGCGCCCTCACGCTTGATGTCCTGGTAGACGTAATCGATCAGGATCCGGCCGCGGACCTTGAACTGCACGTCGTCGTTGGTCCATTGCGGCGCGCCCTTCCAGGCGACGGTGGTGTCCTGCGCGTGGGCGGTCGCGCCCATGGCCAGGGCGAGCATAACGCCCGCACCGGCCCCACTGATGAGTGAGGTCTTCGTATTCATTGTGACTTAGGTCCTTATCCCACTACCCCCCAGCTCTCGCGGGAGCATGGCCGTCGGCTTAGCGGGGCCGCATGACGTCGGGACGTCGATTTTGTGAAGCTCCGATGACAGTCAAGCTCGCGTTGCGTACGCGCCACAGGGTCAGGTCCGGCGGACCCCGAGACGTCCGCCTACCCCCCAAACCGCAAGGCGCCCCGCAGGACGCGTTTCGACCGCCTAAAGCAGGCGGCTGCGCATGGCCTGGGACAGCAGGTCTATCAGGGTGACGGCGACGATGATCACGATCACGATGGCCGAGAGCTTCTGGTAGTCGAAAGCGTTCAGCGTCTCGAACAGCAGCTGGCCGATGCCGCCGGCCCCGATCAGGCCCAGCACGGTGGCCGAGCGGGAGTTCGATTCGAAGCGGTAGAGCGCAAAGGACGTCCACAGCGGACCCACCTGCGGGATCACGCCCCAGACCACTTCCTGCATGCGGTTGGCGCCGGTGGCGCGCACGCCCTCGACCGGGCCCTTGTCGATGGACTCCACGGCCTCGGAGAACAGCTTGGCGAGCACGCCGCCGGTGTTGAGCGCCAGCGCCATGACGCCGGCGAAAGGGCCCAGGCCCACGGCCACGATGAACAGCGTGCCCACCACCAGGTCCGGGATCGAGCGCAGCAGGTTCATCAGGAGGCGCATCGGCTGCTGCAGCCAGATCGGCGAGACGTTGCGCGAGCAGGCCAGGCCGAAGGGGATGGCGATCAGGACCGCCAGCGTGGTGCCCCACATGGCGATCTGGATCGTCAGCCACATCTGCGAAACGTAGAGCTTCCACTGCGAGAAGTCGGGCTTCAGGAATTCCTGGCCGAACTGGCGCATATTGTCGGAGTTGGTGAACAGCCGGGGCAGATGGCCCATGTCCACCGGCTTGAAGGCGATCATCAGGATAAGGATCACCCCGCCCCAGACCAGGATGTCCGGCGCGCGCTGAACCAGCGAACGCTGCGGCGCCGCAGGAATCTCGGACGGCGTGACGGTCATCAGACGTCCGGCTCCACGGCCCGCTTCTGGGCGACGGCGGCGCGGATCTTGTCGAAGTCGGCCTGGGCCTTGGCGATCCTGGCCGCGTCGCCCGACCGCCGGGCCTCGGCGAGGGTCTCGGAGGCCTCCATCTCGCGCACCGGGTCGAGGTATGAATTGTCGGCCGGCTTGAAGCCGCCATAGGCCAGACCCTTCAGCACTTCGCGCTGCTTGTCAGCCTTGGGGCCCGTGCCGACGCCGTAGGTGAGGAAGAACTGGCGCATCTTCTCCTTGATCGCCGGATCGACGTCCTTGCGCGCGACGATCGAGCTTTCCGGCAGCGGCGGCGAGGACCAGATGGTCTCCAGCCTGGCGGCCAGCTCGGGCTTCTCGCGGGCGAAAAAGAGCACCCCCACCGAATTGTTGGTGGCGACGTCCAGGACTCCGTTGGCCACGGAGAAGGAGTTCGCCTGGTGGCTGGCCGAGCGCACCGTCTTGAAGCACTTGGAGGGCTCGATGCCCTTGGGCGTGAAGAGGTAGGCCATCGGCGCGAGCGTGCCCGAGGTCGACTTCGCGTCCCCCATTCCGAAGGAGTATTTCGAGCCGCAGGCCAGCAGCTTGTCCAGCGTGATGCCGCTGCCCTTACGTACGATGATCACCGACTTGTAGGTCGCGTCGCCACCAGCATCGATCACCCGGCCCAGCACCTCGGCGTCGGCGCGGTTCACCGCCTCCAGCGCCGGCAGGGCGGAGAACCAGCCAACCTGCACCTGGTTGAAGCGCATGGCCTCGATCAGCGAGGTGTAGTTGGTGGCGAAGTAGGGCTTCACCTTGACGCCGATCTGCGCGGACATGTCGTCCAGCAGCGGGGTCCACAGCGGCGCCATGGAGGCCTGGTTCTCGGCCGAGAGGATCGAGAAGGTGAGCTCCTTCGGCTTGGCCGAGGCCGCCGGCTTGCTGTCGCCGCTGCAGGCGCCGAGCGCCAGGACGGCGGCGAGGCTGAGACCCGTGAGGATGCCGCGGCGGATCATTTCGGAGCTCCTTCCCAGAAGACGTCTTCGAATTCCGGGCCGTAGATGTCGATAAGCTGCTTGTTCTCGAGGCCCGAAGCCGGGCCGTCGTAGACGACCTTGCCGGCCTTCAGCGCCACCACCCGCGGGCAATAGCGCATGGCGTAGTCCACCTGGTGCAGGGTGACGACCACCGTCAGCCCGTCCTGTTTGTTCAGGTCCTGCAGCGCCTCCATCACCTTGCGCGCGGCGACGGGGTCGAGCGAGGCGACCGGCTCGTCGGCGAGGATGATCTTGGCCTTCTGGACGAGCGCGCGCGCGATGGCGCCGCGCTGCTGCTGGCCGCCGGAAAGGGTGTTGGCGCGCTGGGCCGCATAGTCGGCGACGCCCATCCGCGCGAGCGCGGTCATGGCCGCGAGCTTGGTCTCCTGCGGCCAGAGCCCGAGGAAGCCTCGCCAGGCGGGGACCCGGCCCAGCGAGCCCAGCGTCACATTGCTGAACAGCGAGAGACGGCCCACCAGATTGAACTGCTGGAAGATGAAGCCGATCCGGGTGCGGATCTTGCGCACGCCCGAGGTTATGCGGCCGTTCTCCTGCACGGGGGTGTCGAAGGCGATGATCTTGCCGGGGCCGGGGTCGATGGTCTGCAGGCCGGAGATCGAGCGCAGCAGCGTGGATTTGCCGGAGCCCGAAGGGCCGATCAGCGCGATCATCTCGCCCTTGCGCACCTCGAGGGACACGCCGTCCAGCGCGCGGCGGGCGCCGAAGCTCTTGGAAGCGTTCCGTATGGACAGAACGGCGGCGTCTGGCATGGACGGCGAAGTATCCCCGAATAGAAACCGCACAAGGCGGCGACAAACGCCTGGGTCTTGCCCCAGCTTCATGGCACGCCCGCCCGCATGCGGTCTAGCGCGGCTGAACGCTGACGGACGTCCTGCGGATAGAACTCTTTACATGACGGTCTAATGACCCTATTTGCACCGCTCCGGCGGACCCGATGTCCTCTGCTAACGCCGGATTGGGTTCAACTATCCGTTGGGGGTTACGTGAATTGCACACGTATCATACGCCCCTGGACCTGGTCCGTGATCGCTCCCCGGAACGTCCCGTCGCCCTCGCGCGACCGGACGCGGTAGCGACAGCGGCCCGCTGGTTCCAGGACAAGTTCAAAGGCGACGTTTTCTACGCGGTCAAGGCGAACCCTTCGCCGTGGGTGATCGAAACCCTCGCAGCCAATGGCGTCATGTCGTTCGACGTGGCCTCGATCCCCGAGATCGAGCTGGTCGCCCAGTTCGCGCCGGGCGCCCGCATGGCCTTCATGCACCCGGTGAAGAGCCGCCGTGCGATCGCCGACGCCTATCACAAGTATGGTGTGAAGACCTTCGCCCTCGACACCCATGAGGAGCTTGCGAAGATCCTCGAGGCCACCGGTGGCGCGGACGACCTCACCCTGATCGTGCGCCTGGCCGTTCAGGCCGAGGGCGCGTCCTACTCGCTCTCCGGCAAGTTCGGGGTCGACCTCCACGAGGCGCCGTCCCTGCTGCTGGCCGCGCGCCGCGCCACCCAGGACCGCATGGGCGTCTCGTTCCACGTGGGCAGCCAGTGCATGCGGCCGACCGCCTACCAGGCCGCCATGGCCCAGGCCTCGCGCGCCATCGTACGGGCCGGCGTCGTGGTCGACGTGGTGGACGTCGGCGGCGGCTTCCCGTCGATCTATCCCGGCATGGTTCCGCCGGACATGGACGACTATATCGACTCCATCCGCCGCGGCTTCGCCGAGATGGTGGTGACGGAAGACTGCGAGCTGTGGTGCGAGCCCGGCCGCGCGCTGGTGGCGGAAGCGTCCTCGATCCTCACCAAGGTCGAGCTGAAAAAGGGCGAGGCGCTCTACCTGAACGACGGCAGTTACGGCTCGCTGTTCGACGCGGCGCACGTCAAATGGCCCTTTCCGGTCAAGCTCTACCGGGGCGAAGGCCCCGACGCCCATGAGGTGGAGGGCCCCCTGAAGCCCTTTCGTTTCTATGGGCCGACCTGCGACTCGATGGACCACATGCCGGGGCCGTTCTGGCTGCCGGAGGACGCCCAGGAGGGCGACTACATCGAGATCGGCATGCTTGGCGCCTATGGCGTGGCGATGAACACCCGCTTCAACGGCTTCGGCGACGCCGAGACGGTGATCGTGGACGACGCGCCCATGGCCTCGATGTTCGGCCTGGCCGGACGCACCATCCGCCTGCCCCGCGAGGCGCAGGAGGACGAACGCAAGGTCGTGCGCCTGTCGCGTCCTAAAGGCCGCGCCGGGAAAAGCCGCCGCAAGCGGTAACAACCGACACGATTGAGGTGTTAAAGGCGCGGCCGGTCGCTCCGTCCCGGTCGCGCTCTTGCTATGGACGGGCGCTCAAACTCCGCCGGAGCCCGAAGGGCTCCTGGTTTTTTGCCTTCCATCCGGCCTGCCAATGGGCAGGCCTAGGGGACACGAGAGAATGAACGCTGACGTTCAGAAGACCAACCGCAAGGCCGAACTGCTGGCCAACACCGTCGAGCACGTGGCGATCGACCAGTACGACGCCCGACCGATCATCGACGCCATGCGCAAGATGAGCTTCACCAGCCGCGACACCGCCCGCGCCGCCGACATCTTGTCGATGAGCCTCGAGGACGCCGGTTGCTCGACCTGGCTGACGCTGGCCGGCTCCACGAGCGCCGGCGGCTGCATGCACATCTATCGCGACATGCTGAAGCACGGAATGATCGACGTGGTGGTGGCCACCGGCGCCTCGATCGTCGACATGGATTTCTTCGAGGCGCTGGGCTTCAAGCACTACCAGGCGCAATCGAACGTCGACGACCGCGACCTGCGCGACCTCTACATCGACCGGATCTACGACACCTATATCGACGAGGAAGAGCTGCAGAACTGCGATGGGACGATCTACGCCCTCTGCGAGCAGCTGGAGCCGCGTCCCTATTCGAGCCGCGAGTTCATCCACGAGATGGGCAGGTGGCTGGCGGCGGGCAACGCCAAGAAGCCGGATAGCCTCGTCGAGACGGCCTACCGCGAGGGCGTGCCGATCTTCTGTCCGGCGTTCGTGGACAGCTCGGCCGGCTTCGGCCTGGTTAAGCACCAGGTGGAGCGGATGAAGGCAGGCAAGCCCTATCTGACCATCGACGCGGTGGCCGACTTCCGCGAGCTCACCGACATCAAGCTCGCGGCCGGGACCACCGGCCTCTTCATGGTCGGCGGCGGCGTGCCGAAGAACTTCGCCCAGGACACCGTCGTCTGCGCCGAGATCCTCGGCCACGAAGCCGAGATGCATAAGTACGCCGTGCAGATCACCGTGGCCGACGTGCGCGACGGCGCCTGCTCGTCCTCGACCCTCAAGGAGGCCTGCTCCTGGGGCAAGGTCGACGTCACCTGGGAGCAGATGGTGTTCGCCGAGGCCACCACGGTGGTGCCGCTGATCGCCTCGGACGCCTTCCACCGCGGCTCGCACAAAGCCCGCGTGAAGCCCCGTTGGGCCAAGCTGTTCGAGAAGGTCGCCTGACCGCGGCGCTCCCCCTCTCGGGAAGCTGTCGGCGAGGCGCCTCGCCCCATTGAATCCGCCCCGCGGCTCTGCCAACACGGGCGCAGCAAAGGGAGATGCGCATGGCCTGGAGATGGGCGGCGGTCGCGGCGGCGATGATCGGGGCGGTCGAGGCGCCGAAGCCCGTGGACTTGCCGGCCGGGCCGCAGCCCTATCTGGGAGCCGCAGCGCCGGACACCTACAAGATCCTGCCGCCGGCCCCGGCCGCGGGCT